>OIVM01000004.1_pt1 | contig 145566 bp, 129 predicted proteins | sample 1587241 | NCBI WGS metagenome assembly OIVM01 (sample SAMN02675046, study PRJEB24791) | human gut metagenome, SKBSTL021 | isolation source: stool | host: Homo sapiens | place: USA
ACGGAGAATTTAGCTATTGATGACGATATGATTCTCAATATATGATAAGAGCTCATTAATTGGCTTTTGATAATCATGACCAACCCACCAAACCAAGAGCATGTAAATCCCACCTGACTGATAGCTAATTGCATAGGGAGGAAGTTTTAAATTAGGTTGAGAGTAATTAATTAATTCTTTCAAAAATTTGGTTTGCTGGTTAAGTAATTCTCCTTCTAAACCAGCATTAAGGAATAATTTCATTAGATCCGGATGATCCTTAAAAAATTTAAAATAGACTGCTAATTGATCCTTGAAGTCGGTTAGATGGCGATTTACTTCTTTTACCAAAGGCTGTTAAAGAAATCTTGAATTTAGTAATGACACCAGAAAAGGATTTGCAAGATAAGAAAATTAATGAAGTCTTTGACGATGAATTTTTTAAGTCAAACTTCTGGTTATATTGGCAAACAATGTTTGCATTTATGCCTTGGGCAAGTGCAATGGAAATGCGTCGTTACTTAATGCGGTTTGTTCAGCATGTAGCAACTTTGAAGAATCTGTCTTCACTTCGCTTTACTAAGTACAATCAATACGAAGATTTAATTATGCCTTTGATTAGTTACTTAAAGAAGCATGGAGTAAAATTCCACTATGACACAATTGTAGATAATATTATTGTTAATCGGACTGAGGATGAAAAAGTAGCTACTGAAATTAAGATGACTGAGAAGGGGGAGCAAAAAGTTATTAAGTTAACCCCTAACGACTTGGTCTTCGTAACTAATGGTTCAATTACTGAAAGTACAACTTATGGGGCCAACACGCACCCAGCTGAACAAAAACATGAGCTTGGACCAAGTTGGCAATTGTGGAAGAACTTAGCAGCGCAAGATGAAGACTTCGGTCATCCAGAAAAGTTCTGCGAAAATATTCCAGCTGCTAACTGGGTAATTTCAGCTACAGTTACTTTCACTAATGATGATATTGTGCCTTACATTGAAAAGGTTAATAAAAAGGATCCACATTCTGGTTCCATTGTAACTAGTGGTCCAACTACGCTTAAGGATTCTAACTGGTTACTTGGATATTCAATTAGTCGTCAACCACAATTCCATAAGCAAAAGCCAAATGAACTGATTGTTTGGTTATATGGCTTGTATTCAAATACTAAGGGTAACTATGTCAAAAAGACTATGCCTGAATGTGATGGTATTGAACTTTGCGAAGAATGGCTTTATCACATGGGTGTTCCTGAATCAGAAATTAAGAAGATGGCAATTGATGTAACTACAATTCCAAATCATATGCCATATATTACGTCTTACTTCATGCCACGTGCATTGGGAGATCGTCCAAAGGTAGTGCCAAAGAATTCCAAGAATTTAGCCTTCATTGGTAATTTTGCTGAAACTGAGAGAGACACTGTCTTTACTACTGAATATTCAGTACGTACTGCTATGGAAGCTGTCTACACTTTGCTTAACGTAGATCGCGGTGTTCCTGAAGTATTTGCATCTGCCTTTGATGTGAGAATGTTAATGAACGCAATGTATTACTTAAATGACAGAAAGAAGTTAACTGAACTAAATTTGCCTTTACCTGAAAAATTGATGGTTAAAGAAGGTTTGAAGAAAGTTAAGGGAACTTACGTTGAAGAATTACTTAAGAAGTATAAGTTGATATAGATAAAAATTTAATTATTTGACTAATAGGGATGAGTGGAATAGCTTGTCCCTATTTTGTATAGTATTAGAAATTTGCTTTTTATTGAAAAGTATTTTTTAATTAGAGAAGTAAATTATATTATTAGAAAAGAGAAGGATTTTTATTTTAGACGAACAACCCGCCCGATGGGGCTCTAAGAATTATCGTAAAGTTAAAGATTTATATTATAGTGCTTTTCCAGAATGGGAAAGATTTTCATGGATGTCAATGGTATTAATGAGTTTGCGCAAGAAGCTACAACTTAATGCCGTCTATGATGGAGAAGTATTTTGCGGGATGGTTTGTTATTACATTAGTGATAATACTGTTTATCTGGCTTACTTAGCTGTTGAATCCGAATTACGTGGTAATGGATATGGAAGCAAAATTTTACATATGCTTGAAGAAAAATATCCAGATCAGCAAATTGTGTTAGATATTGAACCGCTTGATCCTGATGCGGAGAATTATCATCAACGTGTAAGTCGTCTGCGCTTTTATCAAAAGAATGGGTGGCGTAGAACTCACCAGATGTTAGTTGACGCAGATGGTGAATTTGAAGCTTTAGTTGATCAAAATCATTTTGATAAAAAGGATTTTGCTAAGACCTTGAAACAAATGAGTTTAGGCTTTTATCGCTTTAGAATTGAAAAATAATATTTGCAGTCACTTAACTATTGAGTGACTGTTTTTTATGAAAGTATATTTAAAATATAAAGTTGAAGAATTTGGCGATATGTATTAGAAACTAAAAAGGCTTGAAACAGAGAGGGAATTGTTTCAAGCCTTTTTACTAGAGAATATTATTTTTAATGTAGGTGAGAACACCTTGTTCATTGTTTGATGTTGTTGTATGATTCGCGACCTTTAAAAGTATTGGAGCTGCATTTGACATAGCTACGCCATCGCCAACTTCTTTAACCATTTCTAAGTCATTTCCACCGTCACCGAAAGCAGTCATTTCAGTAAGAGAAATACCAAGTACTTTACCTAATTCTGCTAAGCCATGTGCCTTATGAATTCCTGGTAAGATAAGATCGATATCGCCGTGCCCACTACTTGTTACATTACAGTAATTGCCAAGGTTCTTTTTTAGAAAATGAATATAATAATCTGTCTTTTCATCAGGACAGGAAATAGAAAATTTCAGAACTTTGTCGTCAATTTCACTAAAGTCGTGTATTTTCTTTAAACGATAGTAATACTTAGTAGAGATTTCGTAATAAGCGTCCGTAAATTGAACTGGAAAATAGGCACACTCTACTCCTGATACTAAAAATTGTAATTCAGCTTGCTTTAAAAGAAAATCTTCAATCTTTTTAACGTTTTCTTCAGAGAAAGCATGCAGGGCTAGAATCTTTTCTTTGGTTCTAACTAAGGCACCATTTTCTGCAACATAAACTACAGCAGGAAATTTCTTAAAGAAAGTAGTAATTTGATAATATTGATTACCACTAGCAACTGTGAATATAATGTTTCTTTTTTCTAATTCCTGGTAGATTTTAGCAAATTTTTCTTCATCATAGCTTTTATCGTCTCTTAAGAAAGTACCGTCCATATCTACGGCGATTAATTTTGTCATTTTGCAGTCTCCTTTTAATAATTTATTAAAAAACAAACTTATCTAAAGCCTTTGCGATGCCGTCATCATCGTTTGATGCAGTGATAAAGTTTGCGTGATCTTTAGCTTCTTGACTTCCATTACCCATAGCCACAGCAGTTCCTACGATATCAAACATAGAAATGTCATTTCTTTCATCCCCAAAAGCAATCATTTCGTTAGTGCTAATGCCAATCTTTTCACCTAATTCTTTCAAACCGTTTCCTTTGTTTACGTTTGGATGTAGACATTCTAAGAAATGGTCATCTGCACGAACAATATATAAATCTTGATCAAACTTTGTTCTTAATATTGGTTCAACTTGATCAAGAAGGTCTTTATTGCCGACAAAACATCCTTTAGAAATCTGGAAGTCATTAGGCATTTCATCAGGAGTTCTAATGAACATTGGAGCAGTATTTTCCCAGGCTTGTAATAATTCAAAGTAGTCTACATCACGATCGGCAGTAATAATTCTTGAGTCTGGATCAACAATATTAAAAGGAACTTTTTGTTCTTTAGCAAATTTAGTTAGTTTGCGGTAAAGATCGTTATTGACTAGATCTTGTGTCATTATTTTACCGTCTGCGTTTCTCGTAATTGCACCGTTTAAGGTGACGGCGTATTGATCACTGCCTTCAATTCCAAGTTCTTTCATGAAATGCGCAAGACCTGCGATTGGTCGACCAGAGCAAAGGACAACCTTGACTCCCTGATCTAAAGCTTTTCTTATTGCTGCTTTAGTAGAGGGAAGAATTTTATTTTTAGAGTTTAAAAGTGTACCGTCTGTATCTAAGGCGATTAATTTAATCATTTTTATTTCCTCCTCGTATTTTTTACACTATTAAGATACCATTTATAAATAGAAACTAAGTGTCATTTCTGTAACTAAGAAGTAATTATTTTGAAAGGGATTACAATGGTTGAGCATGAGGAAGTTCAAAATAATCAAAGACTGCCATTTTATTTTTATCATGATAATCAGGTAAATGAGCCAGAGCATTGGCATCAGGGAATTGAGCTTAACTATTTAATTAAAGGAAAAGATTTGCGTTTTGCACTTGAGGGTAAAACTTACCATTTCAATAGTGGCGATATCTGGCTAGTTAACCGCCGGCAAATTCATAGTGCTTCAGGTGAAAATGAAGACTGGAAGTATGAAGGTTTTATTATTGATGATGACTTTTTATTGAGCCAGTATCCAACGAGTATCAATTGGAATCTTGATTTATTAGGTAAAAATAGTACTAATAATCAAACTGCTTATAAGGAGTTAAAAAAAGAAGTTGTTGAACTTGGTGAATTGTGTCAAAAAAGCTTGACTGACGCTCGACGTTTTATGATTTTAAGTCATTTAATGAAAATTATTGTCTTACTTGATCAGAATTTTAATAAGAAAGAGCCAGTTACTAGAAGTCCTAATCTTCCCTTGGGGGATGAAATAATTAAATATATTAATGATCATTTTCAAGAAGATATTCAGGTTAGTGATATTACAAATAAATTTAATATTTCGCATGTAACTCTGAATCGGCAACTTAAGCAGAGCAATAATATGAGCATGGGTAAATACTTAAAGTTGGTTCGCTTAATGCACGCAAGAGAATTGCTACTGAGCACAAATAAGCCAATTGAATTGGTGGCGTTTGAGAGTGGATTTTCGAATGCACGGGTGTTGAATAGAAATTTTAAAGAATGGAAACATAAGACGCCAACGGAATATCGAAATGAGTTTAGTAAGTATTTTATTAAATAAATTATTAATATTTTTTAGCAATAAAAATACAATAAGATACACACAAATATTTAGTAATTTGTCAAAACAAGATAAAAAATTTGTTTTGGCAATGGCACAAAGCTCAAACGAACGGGTAACTATTAAAGAGATACGAGAAAAACTAGATCGACCGAGTAACTTTATTGCTAATTATCGAAGACGTTTATTAGACGATGAAATTATTAAAGCTACAAATTATGGAGAGGTTGCATTTACTTTGCCATTTTTTTAAGGAGTATATATTGCAGCAATATAGATTTGAACAAGAAATGGACTACTAAAAAAGCTAGAATCCGTATTACACGGGTTCTAGCTCTTTTCATATATTCAACTAATTAAAGTATTTTTGCTCTTTTTCTTTCTTTTCAGCTTCTAATGCTTTTTCACTGGCTGCCTTCTTAGGTAAGATCCAGTTCATTAACATACCGAAGATTGTACATAAAGCGACTGAAGTTAATTGAAAATTACCAAGTTGGAGGTAGGCACCACCAATACCGATAACTAAAATAACTGAGGCAATTAACATATTACGTTTTTCACCAAAATCAATCTTGTCGTCAACTAAGATCTTAAGACCGTTAGATGCAATAGTTCCGAATAATAAGAAAGAAATACCACCAATAACTGGCATTGGAATTGATTCGATAACTGCAGCGACTTTACCAACAAAGCTAAAGATAATTGCAAATACAGCAGCTCCAGCTAATACCCAAACTGAGTGAACCTTAGTCATTGCCAAAACACCAATATTTTCACCATAAGAAGTGGTAGGTGGACCACCAATAAAACCAGCAATAATTGTTGAAAGACCATCACCCATCATAGTTCTGTGAAGACCAGGATTCTTGAAAAAGTTTCTCTTAGTTAGAGAGTTAAGAACCATAATGTGTCCCATGTGTTCAGTCATAGTAACAAAGGCAATTGGAGCCATAGTTAAGATCGCAGCTGGATACCACTTAAAGTGGTAGCTGATTCCAGGTAGGTCTAAAGCAGGCATGGAGAACCAAGCAGCTTTTGCTACACCAGAGAAGTCAACAATTCCTAAGACGCAAGATAAGGCATAACCACAGACAATTCCAAGCATAATGGAAACTAGACTAGTAAAGCCTTTAAAGCACATTTGGAAAATTAGTGTCATAACTAATGTGAAGATTGCAACTCCAAAGTAGGTTAAGTTGTATTTAGTGCCTTTCATCATGGCGTCGTTAGCAGCTGTAGTTGCTAGAGATAAACCAATTACGATAATAATTGGACCAACTACAATAGGTGGCAAAACTTTATTAACCCAATCAGAACCAACTTTTGCAATGACTAAAGCTACAATTACATATACAAGACCAGCAGCAATCGCACCTTGAGCAATTGCTGGATAGCCATCTTGTCTCATTAAGGCTTGCATAGTAGCAACAAAGGCAAAACTTGAACCTAAGTATGCTGGAATCTTGAAGTGGGTAAGAAGCATGTGGACTAATGTACCTACACCAGATGAAAGCAAGGCAATACTTGGATTGATTCCGACTAAAATTGGAACTAAAACGGTTGAACCGAACATGGCAAACAAGTGCTGCATTGAAAGCAAAATTCCTTGTCCAAGTTCAGGCTTTTCATAAACGTCTAAGATCGCATCATCATTATGAAATGTGTCTTTAGGCATCTTTTTCATTTTTTCCTCCTTGAAAACGATATTTGGATGACCTAAAGAAAAAACGGCTATCTAAAGAATTACCTCTAAGATAGTCGTTTCTGTTTAAAACTATGCAAAAAATAGTTTACGCGCAGACTTCCTTGATAGCCTCACAGGACTAAATTAAAGGTCATCACTTATATTTCTTTTTTTATTTAACTAAGTTATAGGAAAAAAGTCAAGTGTGAAATTTGAGCTGTTCTAACTTGTGAGTTTGAAAGTTCACAAAAAAATTAAATATTTTATTTGTAAGCGATATCGTTGCTATAATACAGCTTAGAAGGGCTATTTGACTATCTAATTAAATAATGAACACAAATTAACTTTGACAAACATAAATGAACATATATAATAAAGATGTAATGAGTTGGTTAGCCAAATAGAATTAAGGTGAACAATGCTAAAAAGAGAACGATTAAGAAATATTTTAGAAATTGTGACTGATAGAAAGTTTGTGACCGTTGATGAATTGGCTAAGGCGTTGCAAGTTTCAGATATGACAATTAGACGAGACCTCAATGAATTGAATACGACTGGTAAAGTGATGCGAATTCATGGGGGAGCGCAAGTGATTTCTCAGCAAGATTCAGTTGAAAAGAATTATATGCAAAAAAGAGAAATCAACATTTCTGAAAAAAAAGCAGCTGCTGAAGTTGCAAGTAAGATTGTTCAAGATGGCGAAACTATTTATGTTGGACCAGGAACAACCTTAGAGTTTATGGTTGCTAAATTGAATCAAAAAAAATTACGAGTTGTTACTAATTCTTTACCTGTTTTTGAAGCAGCTAAAAAGAATCCAAACAATTATGAACTAATTTTGATTGGTGGCTCATATCGCAGAGTTAGCGGAGCATTTATAGGTGCATTGGCAAATAATCAGTTAAGAGGAATATCTTTTGATCGTGGCTTTGTTGGCGTAAACGGAATCAAGGACACCTCAATGATGACTGCTAACTTAGAAGAAGGACAGACGCAAGGCTTGGGATTAAATCGCTCACGTAAAAAGTATGTTGTGGCTGATTATCACAAGATTAACCGCAATGACTTTTATGAGTTTTATCACTTATACGATGTTGATGGTTTGATTACAAGTCCTGGGCTTGATCCGGATATCGTAAAGCATTACAGCCAAATCACGACTTTATATCAGGGTAGTGAATAGCGAAAGGAGAACAACATGAAAGTTGTTATTGGTAGTGACAAAAAAGGTTTTGAATTAAAAGAAAAAGTTAAAAAGTATCTAGAAGATGGCGGCTATGAAGTATTAGATGTAACGCCAGAACCAGCAGAAGACTTTGTAGAATCTAGCTTAAAAGTTACGCATGAAGTCTTAGACCATGGTATTAAGAAGGCTATTATGTTTGATGAATATGGCGTTGGTTCAGCAATGGCATCAAACAAGGTTAAGGGCATGGTAACTGCTGATGTTAACGAAGAAAGAACTGGACACATGACTGCTATGCACAACGGGGCTAAAGCATTGGCAATTGGTAGTGGCATTGTTGGTGAAAAGCTTGCCGAATCAATCATTGATTACTACTTGCATACTGAATATGCAGGCGGACGTCACCAAGTTCGTTTAGACATGCTTGAAAAAATGATTTAGAGGAGGCTTGAAAATGTTTGATAATGATAGACCACAACCAGAATTTGTAGACCCAAAGATTGATAAACATACTGTTGTTGCATTAGGTAATGACCACATTGTTACGCCAATTAAGATGGCATTATCTGACCATTTGAAAGAAGAAGGATACCAAGTCTTAGACTTTGGTACTTATGACAACACTAGAACTCACTACCCAATGTATGGTAAGCGTGTTGCTGAAGCTGTTGCTGACGGCAGAGCTGATGTTGGTATTGTAATGTGTGGTACTGGTATTGGTATTTCAACTGCAGCTGATAAGAATGAAGGTATTCGTGCCGCAATGGTTGGCGATGTTGCTCAAGCTAAGTATGCTAAGCGTGAATTAAATGCTAACGTCTTAGGTATGGGCGGTATTGTTTTAGGAAGAGACTTTATTTTCTACATTGCTGATGCATTTTTGAATGAAAAGTATCAACCAACTGAAGAAAACAAGAAGTTAATTGAAAAGATCGATAACATTGCTAAGCCAAATCCTGATCAAAAAGATAACGAACACTTCTTTGATGAAGAAAACAAGAAGTGGGCTGAAGGTGTATACCACGATTAGTTAGAATGGGGTAATAACATGAGTAAATTAGAAGAATTTAGAAAAGCAAATCCCCAATATAAGATTTTAACTTTGGATGATCCATCTTTTAAAGAATACGGTGTACTCTACACTAATGACTTTAATTTAGATGATGTTTATAAGGTAATGGAGAAGGTTCCAATTCCCGAAACCGGCATGAAGTATATTGCTAACATTCCTGAACTAGCTGACACTTATACTATGCTTGCTGTAAAGCGTGATATTTTTGGTGAAATTCCAATTGATGCTGGTGTTACATTGGGTCACTCAGATACATTTACTGCATTTGAATATCACCAATGTTCAGAAGTAAACATTATGCTTGATGATGTCTTAATGGTGCTTGGTAAGCGTGAAACTTTGGAAGAGAAGCATTTTGTTGATCCAAATACTGAAGCTAGAATGTTCTACATGCCAAAAGGTACTATTGTAGAACTCTATAATGATACTCTTCACTATGCTCCAATTCAGATAACTAAGAAGGGCTACAAGGTAATTGTGGCTGTAATTCATGGTACTAACGCTGTTTTACCTGAAGGCGTTAAGAGTCTGAATCCACGCGTAGTTAAATGCGGAAAGTTCCAAGTCGTTCACCCTTCTCGTAAAGATAAGATTGAACAAGGTTATCAAGTCGGTTTAAGTGGGGATGTAATTAAAACAACTCCACTTGATGAATAAATAATAAGCGCAATAAACTACAATATTTATAAATTTCCCTCAACTTTTATTAATAGAAACTTATGGAGCATATAATTATATGCTCCATTTTTTTATGCAAAAATAAGTTCAAAATTATTTTTGAAAGCGCTTGTAATTTAACGAACAGTATTATATGATAATGGTGTAGTAAATGAACAATATCTAACATATAAAAACAAAAGTAAAAGTTCATTTACAGATACTGGAAAGGTGGTTCATATGACAGTGGCAACTAGTTTATTTGCTCCTGACGCAGTTTTTACCAGCGACAAGACAAGTAAGGAAGAAGTCCTAAAAGAGGTCTATGGCAAATTATTAAAGGCTGGCTATGTAAAAGGAAATTTCCTTTCACATATTATTGAAAGAGAAGAGCATTATCCAACTGGAATTGACACTTCGCCAATTTCGAAAGAGTTGCCAAATGTCGCAATTCCTCATACAGAAGGCGAATTTGTAAATGCTCGTCTGATTGTTCCAATCGCTTTGAAACATCCAATTAAGTTTCAAAATATGATTGCTCCGGATGAAAGTTTAGAAGTTAAATTCTTATTTATGATTTTAAACAATGATCCGGAAGGACAGGCAAATGTCCTAGCACAGATTATGGGGTTCTTATCCACAACGCCAGTTGAAGATTTAATTAGGCTGTTTAATCTCACTTCAACTAAAGAAATATTTGATTTTATGAGTGAGAATTTTAAGCAAGAATAGGAAGATATTTTTTGGGAGGTATTTATTATGGCAAAGGAAGTTAAGTTATTAGCTGCATGTGGTGCAGGGGTTAACTCTTCTCACCAAATTAAGGATGCTGTTGAAGAAGAAATGAAGAAACGTGGACACAATGTTCATGTTGATGCTGTGATGATTAAGGATGTAAACGAAGATATGCTTAATCACTATGATGCATACTTGACTATTGCTAAAACTGATCTAGCATTTGAACCTAAAATTCCTTTAATTGAAGCAGGTCCAATTCTTTACAGAATTCCAGCAATGGCTCAACCTGTTTATGACAAGGTTGAAGAAGTAGTTAAAAAGGTAGAAAACGAATAGCAGTTATTCCTGGGGGAATAGAAAATGAACGCGATAATTGATTTTGCGAATGCTATCTTTAAGCCTTTAATTGATATGGGAGCACCAACAATCATGTTGGTTGTTCTTACTATTATTGCTCTATGTTTCAGAGTTAAATTTAGTAAGGCTCTTGAAGGTGGTATGAAATTAGCTATTGCCTTAACGGCGATCGGCGATGTTATGAACTTATTGACTACCAGTTTTGCACCAGCGATGAATCAATTCGTTAAGAATACTGGTATGCATAAAGATATCATGGATATGGGATGGGCACCACTTGCCACTATTACTTGGGGTTCTCCATATACCTTGTACTTCTTGTTAGTTTTAATTATCTTGAATGTTTTAATGTTGATCTTCAAGAGAACTAACACACTAGATGTTGATATCTTTGATGTTTGGCACTCAGCCTTTGTTGGTTTGTTTGCAGTATTCTGCGGCGCACCACTTTGGTTAGCAACTTTATTAATTTTACTTATTGGTTACTTAAAGATCGTCAACTCAGACTTAATGAAGCCAACCTTTGACGACTTGCTAGATGCTCCATCAAGCAACCCAATGACTACTACTCACATGAACTACATGATGAACCCAGTAATCATGGTCTTCAATAAGTTTTTTGATAAATGTTTACCATGGCTTGATAAATACGACTTTGACTCAGCTAAATTAAATGAAAAAATTGGTTTCTGGGGCAGTCGTTTCGCAATTGGTGTTTACTTAGGTATCTTTGTTTCATTACTTGCTGGCTACAACTTTACAACTGAGCAAGGTTGGAAGACAATGTTTACTCTTTCCTTCACAGCCGGTGCATGTATTGAGTTGTTCTCAGTCATTGGTTCTTGGTTCATTGCTTCTGTTGAACCATTATCACAAGGTATTTCAAACTTCGCTACTTCAAAATTTAAGGGACGTACATTCAATGTTGGTCTTGACTGGCCATTCATCGCTGGACGTGCTGAAATTTGGGCAGCTGCCAATGTTTTAGCTCCAATTATGATGATTGAAGCTATGGTTATTCCAGGCAACAGATTAATGCCTTTAGGTGGTATTATTGCCATGGGTGTTACTCCAGCCTTGTTAGTTGTAACTCGTGGTAAGATTATTAGAATGATTATCATTGGTACCATTGAATTACCAATCTTCCTATGGGCAGGTACTTTAGTTGCTCCATTCGTAACTCAAGTAGCTCACCAAGTTGGTGCTAACATTCCTGCTCACACTTTAGTATCAGATACTACTATGGAAGGTCCTATTGAAAAATTCTTAGGTTACTTAGTAGGTAACGCTTGGAAGCATCAGGGAATGTTTATTGTTTATGCAATCTTAGCCATTGCTGCTTACATTTTAATCTTCTGGTGGTACTCAACAGAAATGAAGAAGCGTAATGCTAAATATGCAGCAGCTGCTAAAGAAGCATAGTTAATAATATTATTTAGAAACGGTAGAGATGATTTTTATGAAGACAAAGAAAGTTAGCCGCGAAGAAGAAGCACGACGTAAGCGAGTATTATATTGGACAATATTTGTAATTGCGATTAATATTCCACAACTTTTCTTTAAAAATATTTTTATTGAAGGCTTTGCAATGATTGGTACTATTTATGCCCTTTATCGCTTGGTGGTATTCGATAATAAAAAGAATCGTCTCAGCCGTAAATATTATGACTGGAAGGGCAGACCTTTAGACGCCAAGAATAAGAATTAAAACAGTTTAGAATAAGTTATTAAAAAAGTTAAGATTTATATTTTTAGAAAAACCGCACGCAAAAAGAGATTGGAATTGAAACCAATCTCTTTTTATTTAGGAACAATAAATAATAAAATAAATAAATACTAATAAAAGCGTTTACATTAGACAGATTACATGCTAATATACATGTGTAAGCAAAAATAAATGTGGATTGTTACTAATACGATTAGGCAAAACCGCGAATTTTTAATACAGATGACTAACTGTAATCTCGTATTAAAATTCGTGGTTTTTTTATTTTTCCTGGAGGGGTGAGAGATGGAATACCGAATAGTTCAAATATTAAACAATAATGTTGCTATTGTTCATACCAGGAATAATAAACAAAACATTGTTATGGGAAGGGGTGTTGCTTTTCATAAGCAAAAAGGAGATTTAATCCAAGAAGAGAATGTCGACAAAATATTTGAGATAAGAGATAGAAATACCGTTAATGATTTAACAACTTTGTTATCAAACGTACCGCTAGATTTTGTAACTACAAGTTATGACTTAATTGATCAAGTGCAGGCAAAATATCATTTTGCTGCTGAGCCGTATATCTACGTAACTTTAACAACGCACTTGTTTGGTGCATATCAACGCTTAATGAAAGGCGAAAATGATGTTAATTATTTACCAGACTTAAGTGATAATTATCCAGTTGCTTACAAAATTGCGGATGACGTAATTAAGGGATTTAAAAGTAGTTTAGATATTTCTTTTCCAGAGTCAGAACATAAGAGTATCGCCCTTCACTTTATCAATGCTCATACTAGTGGAAGTGTTGAAGAAGAGAAGAGTCAAACAGAAAATGAAGAAATCATAAAAGTTGTTCAAAATGAGCTTGAAAGAAATGGAATATATCGAACGCAAAAAAATGCCAACGATTATGACAGATTGTTAGTTCATTTGAAGTATTTTATTAATCGGCTTAATAATCACGAACCAGATAGTTTACCTATTTCCGAGGGAATGATTGGAGAAATAGAAGCTAGTTATTCGAAGGCTTGGAGAATAGTTCAGAGAATAAAAGAATTAATGCAAGAAAAATTAGAAATAAAGTTATCGTTAAGCGAACAAACATATTTAACAATTCATATTCAGAGATTGATCTAAGGAGAATAAAAATGGACGCAGAAAATCAAATTACTAAAGAAGATATTTCAATGACTGGTTTTTCAATTGTTGCATATTCAGGGGATGCAAGAACTTACTTAATGCAGGCAATGGATAAAGCTAGTGAAGGAAAGATTACTGAAGCAAAAGAACTTGTTAAGAAGGCGGAGGAATCAATCAACTTAGCTCACAATGAACAAACTAAGCTCTTGAGTAAAGAAGCTGGAGGAGATGATATGGATGTGACTTTCATTATGGTTCACGGTCAAGATACATTGATGACTACAATGCTTTTGAAGGACCAGATGAAGACAATTATTAATCTTTATGAACGAGTAAATAAGCTCGAAGGAAAAAGCATTGAATAAAGTGATTAAAAACAAATAGTTTTTAAAAATTTACGAAAGAGGAGGAAGAAAAGATGAATGGTTTTACCAAAACAATGGATAAGATGAAGCCTAAATTCGAAAAAATAGCGGCTAATCCATATGTTTCAGCAGTTCGTGACGGCTTTATTGCTGCCATGCCAATTATTTTGTTTTCAAGTTTGTTTACGCTGATTGCATATGTACCAAACGCATGGGGATTTTATTGGCCAAAGGCAGTAGAAAATGCATTGGTTTTGCCTTACAACTATTCAATGGGATTGTTAGCTTTATATGTAACTGCAACCTGTGCAAAGAATTTAACGGATTATAAGAACTTAAAGCTACCTAAGACAAACCAAATTAACTCAATGAATGTTATCTTAGCTGCTGAAATTTCATTTATTATTATTGCTATTAAAGTTGGTAAGAACGGATTAGATTTAACTTACTTAGGTACGCAAGGATTAATTGCTTCATATATTGTTGGTTTGATTGTACCTAACATTTACTATCAATGTATTAAGCATAATGTAACTATTAAAATGCCAGATGTAGTACCGCAAAATATTGCTCAAACTTTTAAAGACATTTTTCCAATGACTTTTTCAGTAGCATTATTCTGGTTGGTACAAATTGTATTAAATCAATTCTTTGGTGCTAACTTATCTGAATGTGTGGTAAAAGTTCTTTCACCATTATTCCATGCAAGTGATACTTACGGTGGTTTAGCATTAGTTGCTGGTGCAATGGCATTCTTCTGGTTTGTTGGTGTGCAAGGTCCTTCAATTGTTGCTCCAGCCGTAGCCGCAATTGAAACTACTAATGTTGGTTTGAATCAACAATTAGTTCATGCCGGAATGCAAGCAAGTCATGCTTTAACTATTAACTGTCAAGACTACGTTATGAACATGGGTGGTACTGGATCAACTTTCGTAGTTCCATTCATCTTCTTACTTTTAGCTAAATCAGCTCAAAACAAGGCTGCTGGTAAAGCCGCAGTTATTCCTGGATGTTTCTCAGTTAACGAACCTATTTTGTTTGGTGCTCCAATTATCATGAACCCAGTATTCTTCATTCCATTTTTGGTAACACCAATGTTCAATGTCTGTGCTTATAAATTCTTTGTTCAAGTTCTTCACATGAACGCTTTATACAACACTTTACCTTGGACTGTTCCAGCTCCAATTGGTATTATCGTATCTTCTGGTTTTGCTGGTTTATCATTTGTTTATGTAATTTTAACTTTAGTTGTTGATACTTTAATTTGGATTCCATTCTTTAAGTTCTACGACAACGATTTGTACAAACAAGAACAAGCTAAGCTTGCTGCAGAACAAGCTTCTGGCGTAGCTACTGCTGCTGATGATTCAACTGCTAGTCTTACAGCTACTGACAAAGAAGCTAAAGAAGGTATTACCAAAGATACTAACGTAATGGTTATCTGTGCCGGTGGTGGTACTTCAGGTATCTTAGCTAAGGCCTTAAACAAGATGGCTAAAGAACGTAATTTGCCACTTCACGCAGCAGCTCGTGCTTATGGTCAACACATGGATATTATTCATGATATGGACTTAATTATTTTGGCTCCACAGATGGATAGTATGAAGGATAACTTGAAAGAAATTGCCGATCATGACGGTTCTAAATTAGTCACTACTACTGGACGTCAGTACATTGAATTAACTCAGAAACCTGATTTAGCATTTAAGTTTGTTGTTGATAGCCTTGAAGGCAAGAATGAAGATAAGTAATTGAGGTAAAAATTAATGAAAGAATTTAAATTTCCAAAAGGATTTTACTTTGGTGGTGCAACTGCTGCTTACCAATGTGAAGGCGCAACAAAAGAAGATGGTAAAGGTGAAGTAATCTGGGATAAGTACTTGCGTGAACAAGGAACAATTAATCCAGATCCAGCTTGTGATTTTTACCACCGTTATCCAGAAGACTTAGAATTATGTAAAAAGTTTCACATTAACGCAATTAGAGTTTCAATTGACTGGGCAAGAATTTTCCCTGAAGGTGAAGGAAGAATTGAGCCAAGAGGTGTTGAATACTACCACAAGTTATTTAAGAAATGTCATGAAGAAGGCGTAGAACCTTTCGTAACGCTTCATCACTTTGATACACCACAAGCCTTGCAAAACAAGGGTGGCTGGCTATCACAAGAAATGTTAGATGCTTTTGTTGAATATGCTAAGTTCTGCTTTAAGGAGTATGCTGGCGAAGTTAGATACTGGATTACCATTAACGAACCTACATCAATGGCTGGTCAACAATATGTTGGTGGAACATTCCCTCCTGCATACAAGGATCAATTTGATAAGTGTTTTAAAGCTGAATATAACCAGAATCTAGTTCATGCCCGAATTGTTAATGCTTATAAAGAAGCAGGCTATACTGGCCAAATTGGTATTGTTCATGCTCTTCAAACTGTTTATCCAGCAACAGACAGCGAAGGTGACAAGCATGCTGCTGAATTAAAAGACGTTTTAGAAAATAAGTTTTATCTTGATGGAACGTTAGCTGGTAAGTATTCTAAGCATACGCTTGCTTTAGTAAAAGAGATTATTGATGCTAATGGTCAACAAATGATTGACATCAAGTCAGAAGATGAAAAAGTACTTCTTAAAGCTGCAAAGCAATTAGACTTTGTGGGAGTTAACTATTACTTCTCGAAGTTTATGAAAGAATATCATGGTGACACCGAAATCATTCATAACGGTACTGGTGAAAAGGGAACTGATGTCAACCGTATGAAAGGCGTTGGTGAAGAAATTCACCCGAAGGACTTGCCAGCAACTGATTGGGATTGGATCATTTATCCACAAGGGATGTATGATCAATTGAAGCGTGTTTACGATGATTATCCTTTAGTTCATTCAATCTATATTACCGAAAACGGAATGGGTTATAAAGATAAGTTTGAAGGCGAAGATAAGATCATCGATGATACACCAAGAATTGATTATCTAAAGCAACATATGGAAGAAGTAGCTAAGGCAATTGAAGCTGGTATTCCAGTCAATGGTTACTTTGTATGGTCACTGCAAGATATGTTCTCTTGGACGAATGGTTATTCAAAGCGTTATGGTTTATTCTATGTCGACTTCAAGACGCAGAAGCGTTATGCTAAAAAGAGCGCATATTGGTATAAGAAACTAGCTGAAACTTGAGAAATTCCTTCTATTGATTAAAAATAAGCATTTGAAAAAACTAAGTACTGAATAAAAGTACTTAGTTTTTTTGATGGAAAAGTTTAAAAGAGTTTAAAAGTAGATATGAAGTTTAAGTGAACGTGCAGGTAAAAACCAGCTAAGCATTCAGTGTTTAGCTGGTTTTGTTTAATTTAGATGGAATTTCCGAAGAATGTCAATTCCTTGTTTTTGATATTTATTGGGAATAAAACTTTTTCTCATTGCAATTTGCATGTATGCCCAGAGTTTTTGTCCTGAACGAAGACGAATTATGTGGAGATCTTTTTCATCTTTAACGGAATTCTCCATTGCTAGAGCAATACCAACGTTTCTTTTGACTAAATCGATCATTAGTTTCATTGTTCGAGCCGTGTATAAAATGTTTGGAGTAAAATCGCCGAGCTTTGCCTCTTCTTCCAAACATTCTCTGGTTAAGTAACCTTTTTGTCTGGCCACAAACTTGCGGTTTCTTAATTCCTGGGCATCAATGACTTTTTTATTTTCCCAAGGGTCATCTTTACCGGTAATAATGACTAATTCTGTTCTATCTAAATTACGGATAAAATAGGCAGGATCGTTGATCGGCACCATCCAAGAATAGATAGCAACGTCTACGTCGCCATTATTTAAATCTTTAAATGCAGTCGCACTTCTTTCTAAGCGAGCATCTAACAGGTTAACAATATCTTCTTTATAAAATTTTTCTATAATTTCAGGAATATAAATACTACCAGCAATCCCAGAAAAAGCTACTCTAATTTTTTTAATATTGGCGTGTTTAACGTCGTAATCGATACTTGCCATTTCTTTTAAAAGGTATTTGGCTTTCTGATAAAGTAATTCACCTGCGGGTGAGAGTGTAATTTTACTTTTGCGATTCTTTTGAAAAATCAAGGGATCATCAAATCTATTTTGAAGTCGCTTGATCGCCATCGAAATTGTCGGTTGTGTAACGTTGAATGAATTAGCAGTCACGGTATAGTTCTGCGTTTCAACTAATTTGCAAAAATATAATAGATCCTTATCGTTCATATTATTATCTCTTTTATAAATATTTTTTATAAACTAATCTTTTTTAATTATAAGTTACATTTTTCACAATTACAAGGAAGCTATGATATATGCGGTTTTATAGAGTTGAGTAGTTCAATTTTATTCACAATTACCCACTAGAAAAAGTTTATAAAGAGATATAAATTGCTATGTGTAAAGGATGAAACAAGTTTGTGAGGAGAAGAGCATATGGTGTATAAGACGAAAGTATCTTGGGATGCCACATATGATGTAATTGTAATTGGTTTTGGTGGCGCCGGAGCAGGTGCAGCGCGTTTTGCTGCTGATAATAATGCAAAAGTTCTTTTGATTGATGCTGCTCCTGAAGGAAGCGAAGGTGGTAATACTAGATATGCTGGCGGTGCTTTTGCTTGGGGATCAAATTTCGATCAACTGAAAGAATACTATAAGCAGACCTATTATCCATTTGAGTATGATGAAGAAGCTTTAGATACCTTTATCAAAAATGTAATGCAAATGAAGGAGTATTCAAAAAAGTATTTTGGAATTGAAGCTCAACCAACGGGTAGAAGACCAAATGGAGAATATCCAGAATATAAAGATGCAGCTTCTATGCAGTCTCAAAGTATGACTAAAGGGATGTACAATGGCGGATTTTGGAAATTGCTTCGTAAGCAAGTTTTTGATCGATTAGACAAAATTGATATTTGGTTTGAATCGCCAGCAGAGCACTTAATTCAAGATCCAGAAACTAATACAGTAATGGGTGCTGTTATTAAGCGAAATAATAGAGAAGTAAATGTTGCTGCTAAAAGAGGAGTTGTCTTAAGTCTAGGCGGTTTTGAAAATAATCAAAGTATGATTCAAGACTTTTTAGGTCAAGGCTCGCTTGCGCCAATTGGTACTTTGTATAACCGTGGTAAGGGAATTGATCTTGCTGTTGAAGCAGGTGCGGGATTATGGCATATGTCTAACTACGATTCACATGGCTTATCACTTAGACAAAATGAACCACGAGAAAAATTTGCTTACATGATTAATTGGAAGAGCTTATTTAATGGGTCAATTTTTGTGGCAGGGGATGATGGAACTCGTTACTTTAGAGAAGATGAAGAAGATCGTCATGGCTACAAGTACAATCATGGAAATTGGGTTATGATTCCTAATCAAAATCATCCACATATCATTATGGATCAAGCTCAATATGAGCAGCTTTCTAACGATCAGTCAGCTAAGGCAGATCAAATTAAAGAATTGATTTCATATGCAATTAAAGCTGATTCAATTGAAAAATTATCTAAAAAAATTGATGCGCCATATTTAAAGCAGGCAGTTGAAGACTTTAATTTCTTAACTGATGTGAAAAAACGAGATATGTTTTTGAACAGAAAAATTGAAACTATGAGATCTTTAAAAGAAGGCCCATACTATGCAATTCCTGTTCGTCATAATATTTTGCATACACATGGTGGTGCACAGAGAAATTCTAAATGTGAAGTAATTGGACTTGATGGAAAGGCAATTCCTAATTTATATGAAGCCGGAGAATTAGGAGACATTTTTGCCACTAAGTATTTAGGGGCCAATTCAATTGCTGATTTATTAATTTCAGGAAAGATTGCTGGAACTAATGCAGCAAAAATAAAGAATAACGTAGATCTTCCAGATGCTGTTACTAGCGCAAGTCAAGTTCATGAAGATTTAAAGAGTGATGCACATCAAGTTAAGATGCATTTTGAAGCTGGTAAAAATCAAGGAATTGGGTCAAGCGATCAAGGGATTAATGATCTTCCAATTGTTGTTCGTGTAACTTTAGATGAAAATCAAAACTTAAAGAATATCGAAACGCTTCAAGAAAAAGAATCTGGCGATTTGGGTGGTCAGGCAATACCAAAATTGACCCAAGAAATGCTCGACCATAATTCTGCTGACGTGGACTCAGTTTCTGGTGCAAGTACAACTAGTAGAGCATTTAAAGATGCTGTGAAACAAGCAATAGAGAATGCTCGTAAAAGCAAATAGCTTTGGTTAGGGGAGAAGATATACAAATGTTAGCAAAAGTAAATTGGAAGGGATTTATACTTCCAGTAATTATTGGATGTGTATTGTGGATCATTACACCTTTTAGACCGGCTGCAATAACACCAATTGCATGGCATTTATTTGCCTTATTTATTGCCACAATCGTGGCATGTATTACTAAACCATTACCGATGGTTGGTTCTACTTTGGTTGCTGTTACAATTGGTACGCTACTTCATATTTTTAATATTAAAGAAGTATCTGCATCTTTTGGGAATACGACTGTTTGGTTAATTGCAATGTGCTTGTTCATGTCTGCTGGATTTATTAGATCAGGATTGGGTAAACGTGTTGCTTATCTATTTATTAGGTCTTTTGGTAAAAGAACAATTGGCTTAGCTTATTCACTTTCAACGGTTGAAACCTTAATGGCGATCGCCATTCCAAGCAATATTGCACGTGTTAATGGTATTATGTATCCAATTATTGACGCTTTATCTAGACAAATGGGGTCAGATCCAAAAGAAGGTACACAAAGAAAGCTAGGATCGTATTTAATTTTTAACGAATACGAGGTAAATATTGTAACTTCAACCATGTTTTTAACTGGATTAGCTGGAAATATGGTTGCCTTGGGTATTGCAAAAACGCAAGGAATTACTGTCTCATGGATGCAATGGTTTTTAGCAGCAATTGTTCCAGGTCTTATTTCTCTGATTTTAGTACCATTTATTTTATATAAAATTTATCCACCAGAAGTTAAAGAAACACCTAATGCTAATGCATGGGCAAGTAAGAAGCTTGAAGAAATGGGGAAAATGACGCCTGCTGAAAAGATCATGGCTTGCGTATTTGTTTTGGCACTACTTTTATGGTTATTAGGATCAAGTATCGGAATTGATGCAACTTTAGTTGGTTTTATCGCAGTTTCAATTTTACTGATTTCTGGTGTCATTACTGTTAAAGATATGATGGATCAAAAGGGTGCTTGGAGCTTGATTGTATGGCTATCAATTGTGATGCTTATGTCACAGAAATTAATGAAATTAGGCTTTTTCCCTTGGTTCTCAAAGGAATTAGGTCTAATGCTTCATGGCGTTAACTGGGTTTGGGTCTTAGTAATTCTATTCTTGGTTTACTTTTATATTCACTATATGTTCCCATCTATTACCACGCAAAGTTCAGCCGTTTTAGCAGGTTTTCTATCAATTGCACTTGGAGCTGGTGTTCCAAAGCTAATGGCGGGATTAATGCTAGGCTTTGCAGGGTCAATCTTTTGTTCAACGACTCCTTATTCAGCTGGACCAGCAGCGCTTCTTTCAACCACAGGATATGTAAAATCATCAGATTGGTGGAAATTGTCCGCAATTTTCGGTGTCTTTTTGAATATTGTATGGCTTGGCGGCGGTCTGCTTTGGACTAAAATAATTGGTTTTTGGTAAAAAATAAAATATCAGTGGTACACGTTATCGCTGATATTTTTTTGTTTTATTTTGTAATCCCAAATATTTCACCTAATCAATTGAATCATCTATGCTTAAAGTGAGAGTGTGTTTTTCATAGAAAAGAGATAGCTATGATTCAATTAGAAGAATTGGTTAAGAAAAATTTACCCAAAGAAAAAGAAGGAAAAGTTGCTAGTTATATTCCTGCTTTAGCTGAAGTTAATCCTAAACAATTAGGCGTAGCTTTGTATGACTTAGATGATGGCGAAATTGGTGAAGCTGGGCAAAGTGAAGTTCGATTTGCAATCGAGAGTATTTCAAAAGTAATTACCTTGATGCTTGCTATAAAGAAGATGGGGATCCAAGAAGTATTTAAGCATGTTGGATCTCGTCAAACCGGTTTTGCCTTTAATTCAATTCTTAATATGGAGATTGAAAAGGCCAAATATCCACTGAATCCGTTTATTAACGCCGGTGCTATTGCCACAACATCGATGGTAGTAAGTAAGACCGGAGAAGGAGCATTTGAGGAAATCTTATCATTTGCCCGTGATATTTGTAATGATCCTAATCTTTATTTAGATCAAATTATTTATCATTCTGAAAGACGGACTGGTAATCTCGACCGGTCACTTGCATATTATATGGAATCTAAAAATATGATGCTTAGGGATGTAATAACAAGCCTTGATACTTATTTTAAGCAATGTTCAATGATGGTTACAGCACGCTCCTTGGCAAACTTAGGTGCTGTTCTGGCTAATAACGGCGTAAAACCTTGGGATGGAAAGCGAATTTTTTCTGTTGAAGGAGCAAGATGTATTAAATCATTGATGATGACAACAGGGCTTTATAATCAGTCAGGAACTTATTCTCGGTTAATTGGTGTGCCAACTAAAAGCGGAGTTGGTGGCGGTTTAATGTCAGCTGCACCACATAGATATGGAATTGGGATTTTTAGCCCTGCACTTGATAAGGCTGGCAATAGTGTTGCTGGATTAGAGTTATTAAAGGATATTGTTGAAGACTTAGAGCTAGATATTTTTGATTAAATTATAAATTTTGATAGAAAAAAGCTAAGCTACTCGCTATTTTTTGCGGGATGCTTAGCTTTTTTTAGTTATTGTTCTTTTTTCTGAAATCATTAGGACTTAACCCATAAATAGATTTAAACTTTTTATAAAAAAAGCCTAAATTATTGTATCCAACTTTCTCTGCTATTTTATATATTGGAATATCAGTATTTTTTATAAATTCACATGCATAGTTAAGTTTAGTTTTGATAACTAATTCTTTAAATGAAATCCCCATTTCTTTTTTTATTAGGTAACTTAAATAATTTGGAGTAAATGAAAAGTGTGTTGCCATCTTCTCTAAAGTTAAATCTTTAAAATGGAAATCAATATATTGAAGTAAGTCATATATAGAGAGATTAGATTTTATATATTTTTGTTTTACTTGTTGGTACGTTCTTATTAAATTGCTTAACAAAAGAACCATATCAGCATCAATTATTTGGTTGCTACAAAGCGTTTTATCAAAATATTCACTTAGCATATTGTTGATGATTTTTCGAGCTTCTGAATTAATTTTTGTGAACAATATATATTGATTATGGGCAGTTTCTTTAGAAATTGCATTTGCTAAAAACATAGATATTATACTTCCGTTAGAAATATTAGTTAGCAATTTGTTGAATAAATAATCTTTTTTCATAGTAATTGATATTACTATGTCATTTTTATTTAGATATTCAACTGAATGAATAACATTTTGATCAAGAATACATAAATCTCCCTTTTTTAGAATTAGCTTTTTATTATTTATATGTTGGATAGAAATCCCATCATAAACATACACTATCGAAATGACTGAATGAATATGTGTAGGTATGCTTGTATAACGGGTATCTTTAACTATGCCAATAGTATTAGTTCCTAAAAAATTTTTATAACTAAATTTGTATATATTTTTACTATCATATTTTATTTTTGCAATTTCTTTATATCGTTCTGACAATTTTCTAGAAGGGTTATTTAAATGTTTTTGTTCTGATGGAGTTGTTTTTCTTAAATAGCTATCTATGTTTGTAATCATTTCACTATCACCTTATAACTAACTATAAAAATCAATTTACTCTTATTTAATTACTCACACATATTGATTATATTAAATCGTAAGTTTGGTGAGTATTTATATTATAGCACGTAATTGTATGCGCTTTCTGAAAATGAAATAATAAATGCATAAGAGGAAAAAGATATTATTAAATAGCATTAGAAAGGGCCATCGTTATGAAAGACGAACAAATGTGTAAAGAGATATTAAAATTTGTGGGTGGTAAGTCTAATATTGCTGAAGCGTATCATTGTATTACGAGATTAAGACTGAATGTACGAGATTTATCTAAAGTCAAAGTAGATGAGATAAAAAAGATAAACGGTGTGCTTACTGTCCAAGTATTGGGAAAACAAGTTCAAGTTGTAATAGGACCAGGCGTAGATCAAATATATGAGACTTTTTGTAAAGTAGCTGGTATTGAGCAACATGCAGAAGTAGATCCAAATGAAGACGACCAAGTAAAAAAAGAATCAAATGAGGATGATATCGTCGCCATAGCTACCAAAAATGCTAACTCCAAAAGTAAAAATCCAATTACAAAATTATTGAATACCTTAGCGGCAATTGTTACACCATCGTTAAACGCTATTATTGCTGGTGGTATGTTAAAAGGATTATCTGCAACACTCGTTGCGTTGAAATTAATGTCTATAAAAGATCCTTTTATCCAAGTGTTAAATATCGTTGCAGATGCACCATTCTATTTTCTGCCATTTCTTATCGGATATGCAGCAGCAAAGAGATTCAAGGTTAGTGGATATTATGGTCTAATGATGGCCGGAGTTTTAATGTATCCAACAATAGTAAATGGATCCACTAAACCAGGAACAGGTATTGGAATGTGGGGATTGACTGTCCCTTTCTTTAATTATAAAGCCTCAATTTTTCCGGTATTACTTTCAGTATGGGTATTTGCTTATGTTTATCGCTGGATTAATAGATGGATGCCGAGAAAAATACAGATAGTATTTACTGGTATGATAGCTTTTTTAATTACTACACCTATTGCTTTAATACTATTGGCACCTTTAGGAAATTACATTGCTGTTGGATTAACTAGCGCAGTAACCAAATTATATGCATTTTCTGCACCAGTAGCTGGTGCATTCTTCTGCGGAATTTTACCTTTAACAGTTATTTTTGGTATTAAAGGTTGGAGTGCAGTTGAATTAAGTAATCTGAATATTCTTCACTATGATTTTATGTTGCCTAATTTCTTTTTTAGTAATTTAGCTATTTCAGGAGCAACATTAGCAGCATCATTAAAAATGAAAAAAGGAATTGATAAGTCTGCGGCGACTTCTACTGGCTTGCTTGCTATATTAGGTATTACTGGACCAGCTCTTTATGGTATTGATGTTCCATATAAAAAACCTTTATGGTCATCTATGATTGGTGGTGCAATTGGAGGTTGTGTTGCTGCAACGTTAGGTGTTAAGACTTTTGCATTTGCTATGCCTGGTATTACATCAATAGCTACGTATGTCGATAAAGGAAATAATCTTTTAATGACGTTGATTGCTGTTGCAGTATCATGGTTAGCTGGATTTCTTATTCAGTTGATATTTAATTTTAAGACTAAGAAAGAGAATTGAATAAAATAGATTAGAAAGGAAAAAGCAAATGAAAGTAACAGAAAAGGAAAGTTTTCCAGAAAATTTTTTATGGGGTGGAGCTATTTCATGTTCGCAAGCTGAAGGTGGCTTCCATGATGGTGGAAAAGGTATAGATTCACAAGATTTACGATATTTTGATCCTAGTTGGTCTACCGAAGAAAGAAAAGATTTTAAGAATAGACGAATGTATCAGAAGAGATTTGATACAGCATTAAAGGATACAAATGATAAAATGTATCCGTTTAGAAGAGGGATTGATTTCTATCATCGTTGGAAGACTGATATTGATCTTTTTGCGGAAATGGATTTAAAAATTTTTCGAACATCTATTGATTGGTCTAGAATATATCCAAATGGAGATGATGAAGAACCAAATAAAGCTGGTATTCAATATTATCATGATATGTTTCAATATTGTCATGATAAAGGAATTAAAGTTTTTGTGACAATTTTACATTATAATATTCCCGTTCATTTGATTACTAAGTATGGAGGTTGGACTAATAGGAAATTAATTGACTTTTATTTAAAATATGCTCATACCTTATTTAAAGAACTAGGTGACGTTGTTGACTATTGGTTGCCTTTTAACGAGATTAATTGCGGTCGTTTTAATCCATATAATGGGGTATGTGTAGTTCAGGATGATCCAAATAGTGATGAAAAAATATTTCAATCTCTTCATCACCAGTTTATTGCAAATGCTTTGACAGTGAAAATGGCACACGAAATGTTGCCAAATAGTAAAGTTGGTGCAATGATTGCTAGATTTTCATCTTATCCAGCAACATGTAAGCCAGAGGATGTTTTACAAAGTTTGCAAGATGAACAATATAGTAATTGGTTCTATTTAGATATAATGTCACGAGGAGAATATCCAAAATATATGGACAGATATTTTGCCTCAAAAAATATAAAAATTAAAATGAAACCTGAGGATAAAAATATATTAAAACAAAATACTGTTGATTTTGTTTCATTCTCATATTATTTTTCACAAGTGTCTACCACAGACAATAATTGGGAAAAAACGGATGGTAATCTTATTGTTGCAAATAAAAACCCATATTTAGAGACTAGTGAATGGGGATGGCAGATGGATCCTGTTGGACTTAGAACTACTTTAAATCAAGTTTATGACAGGTATCAAAAACCTATTTTTATTGCAGAAAATGGACTAGGGGCAGTTGATAGATTAGAAAAAGATGACTCAATACATGATCCATATAGAATTGATTACTTGAAAAAGCATATTAGTGCTATCAAGGAAGCGATTAAAGATGGAGTTCCAGTTTTTGGATATACAATGTGGGGAATTATTGATTTAATTTCTTGCGGTTCAATGGAAATGAAAAAAAGATATGGCGTTATTTACGTTGATCAAGATGATGCCGGTAATGGATCTTTAAATAGATATAAAAAAGATAGTTTTTATTGGTATAAAAAAGTAATTGATAGTAATGGTGATGTTTTAGGATGATGAATTTATTCAAGAAATTGCTTAATAAATCGAATAGTTTGGATATTAAGAATAATGAAATTATTACTCCATTAGCTGGTAAAATAGTTAATTTAGAAACTGTTTCTGATCCTTTGTTTGCACAGCAAATAATGGGAAAAACAATCGCTATAAAAACTAATAAAATTAGTGATATTGTAAATGCACCAATAACAGGAAAGATAAAGGCTTTATATCCTACAGGACATGCTTTTGGCATAGAAAGTGATTCTGGATTAGAAGTATTGGTACATATTGGTATAGATACTGTTAATGCAAAAGGTAAAGGGTTTAAGATATTAGAACATAATCAAGGAGAAAGAGTAAAAGCGGGAACACCGATGGTAAAGGTTGATTTTGGAAAACTTTCTAAAACATATGATATGCTTGTATTTGTGGTAATAACGAAGAATATAGCATCAAAAGTGGAATTTAAGAGTTTAACCGAAGTTGAGGATAATCAAATTATTAGTATATAATTATTAAAACTTATTTAGTTAGAAACTTTGATAGAAAAAAGCTAAGCTTACCGCTGTTTTTTGCGGGATGCTTAGCTTTTTTATTATGCGGTTAAAAGAAATTGTAAATATAAAAATGATCAAATCACAACATTTATTTGATTAAGTTCTGGTATTTATATGAATCAATATGATAGATAATAACCATAGATATCAATGAAAGCGCTTTGATACAAAAGATATCAATGATAATTGAACACTAAAAAATTTTTTTGAGAAAGGAGAGAAAAATTTGAAACTGTATTTTATTCAGAACAATGACAATATTGTGATAAATCCATCGCATATTTCGAATCTAATTAAACAAAAATTTTCTCCCTCAAGTAATTTTGAAATAAAGAGTTTAACGTATAAAGGTGACAAATGGAAGCAAACTGATATTAATCAAGATGATGTTGTTATCCTAGGATTAGGTCATTTATTTAACCCAGAATATGTAAAAGGTGAGATAAAAGCTCAAGTTAGTTATTTCTTGAAGAAAAAAGTTAAAGTCGCTCTCGCAACAGAGTATCGTTATTTTAATTATTATCGAAATTATTTCGATAAAGATTCCGATGGAATGGCTATTCATAATCTAGCCTGGAAAAATAGATTACCGGTTTTAGATGTATACAGTTTTCTTAATTCATGGTATTTAAGCGATGTCAGAAAACAGAGTGATTTAGAACCCGTTAAATATAGAGATAATGAACAGCAAATCAAGTCAGGTATAAAGCAACAATTATTTGAAAATTTTATTTCTACTTGGTTATATCGTAAATTTATAAAACCTAATCATTCCCAATACTTATATGGGGCCTCAATTTATCCTGAAGTATGGAGTGATGAAATCAATGAAGAAGATATGGACCATATGGAAAAAATTGGTTTTAATACGGTTCGAATTGGTGAGTTTTTCTGGAGTAAATTAGAACCAGAAGAAAACCACTATGATATGGAATATCTTCGAAACTTATTAGAGAAATTAAAGAGACATCATCTTAAAGTGATCTTGGGAATCCCTTCCCCAACGCCTCCAAGATGGTTTACATTACATTATCCTGAAGCACGAGTGGTTAATAAAGATGGTCAAGTTGATGAACATGGATCAAGACAACATGTTTGTACGAATAATTTGGTTTTTAGAAAAAAAGTTTATCAACTAACTAAAAAAATTGCAGCAGTTGCTAATGATTTTGACAACATTGTTGCTATTCAAATTGATAATGAATTTAAATGTCATGTAGACCAGTGTTTTTGTGAATCGTGTAAGAAATTATGGCCGAGATGGTTAAAAGAAAAATACGGAATAATTGAAAATCTAAACAAGTCTTGGGGAACAAATTTATGGAGTGAAAGATATCCTAATTTCGATTCGGTAGTAATGCCGACTAAAACGCCATTTACTCATAATACCGGATTAGAAAATGCTTTTGCTGATTTTACTGCTGATACAGTTAATGATTTTGCTTCCGGAATAATTCAAATATTAATTGATAATACAAAAATTCCAATAACTCATAATTCGTCGATGAACTTTAACTTGAATAACTTTGAATTATTTAATCAGCTGGATATCGCAGGCTACGATACTTATCCAAGGTTTGATCAATACTGGAACTTTCCAATTAATCTTGATTTGTTTAGAAATGTAAAAGATACTAGTAACTTTTATTTGCTAGAAACGTGTACTTCACATGTTGGATATATAGGTAATTATGTTCCACCTTACTCTAAAGGATATTTACCTGTAGAGGTATTTTTAGGATATGCAGCAGGGTTAAATTCGATTTTGTATTGGCCTTATCGTGGGCAACGTGTTGGTGTTGAACAAACGCACAGCGCAGTTGTTACATAAGCAGGAACACCAGATCTTGGTTATGAGGATGTCTTAAAAGGTGAACAGATTTTAAACAGAATAAAACCAATATTAAAAGAAACTACGGTTCGAAAAGCAAAAGTAGCAATAATTTATTCTGATGAAACTAAACGTAAGATGAATACAGAATCGGGTGGAATATATCAATATCGTCCAACGTTTACGGAAGTATATGAAGCAATTACAAGACGTGGAATATCAGTTGAAGTAATTCAACCAAATGCTGATTTTAGTGAGTTTAATTGCATTATTGCTCCGTATATTCGGTCAGTTGACCAAGATTTATTAAATAAATTTAAGTACTTTTCTGAGAACGGAGGTGAATTAATTTTAGGACCTTTAACAGGAGATAGAACGGTTGAAGGAAATTGGCATAATAATGATAATGGATTAGGTCAATTAGGAATCTGGCTAGGTGTAAAAAATGTTGTCCAATATCTTTCTAGTGAAGATAAAACTGCGGCTAGAGTTCAAATAGATAAAAAAGAGGATAGATTTAGTGGTTTAGTTACTTTATTTGATACCGATCATGAAATGAAAGATGTAAAAACGATTGCACCAGTTGCTGGAAACCGATCAATTACATATCAAAACAAAAATGTAGTCTACATAGGTGGAATGCCAGAAAACTGTATGAAAAGTTGTTTTTGGGACTATGTAATTGATAAATATATTAAACCAAATATTGAACAAAGTATTGAACAAATGGACGATGGTATTTATAAATATGAGCGAGAAAATGATGATTTCGTATATATATTTATTGCCAATATGTCTGATAAAGGTAGGGATATTCGAATAGGTAAAGAAAAAATATTTAACGAAAATAATGAAGAAATAAGTGTAGGATTACATAAGTTTGAACCGTATGCATATAAAATTTTTAAATTCAGAAAGAGAGGACATAAAGATGGATGCAATGAGTGATCAACAGCCGTTGGCGGTAAAAGTTAATGGTGGGAAGCCAATACCTAAGTTTGGTTTAAGAGATAAGATTGGTTACGCTTTTGGTGATGTAGGTACTACCTTTTTAATGGGTATTTTAGCCTCATTTGAATCAATTTACTTTACTAACGTTTTGGGAATTTCGCCGGTTATTAGCGGGACAATCTTATCGGTTACAACAATTGTTGGTGCATTTACTGATTTAGCAGTTGGTAGAATGGCAGATAAGCGTCATTTAGGAAAGAAAGGTCGTTTCCATCCTTGGATTAAATCAATGAAGTGGGCATTAGGATTGTCAGTTTTGCTAATCTATATGCCGTTTATTCAAAGTTGGTCAATGGGAGCAAAGATTACATATATTTCATGTGCAAGTATTTTCTATATTGCTTGTTTGTCTGCATTTAATATCCCTTATGGATCTTTAGTTGCTGCTATTAGTTCTGATCCAGATGATAGAACGTCTCTTTCAATTTATCGTAGTGTAGGTTCTGCTATTGGTGCTGGTGGTACAGGATTTGTTTTACCATATCTTGTTTATACGACCTCTAAGACGGGACAGCAAATTTTATCTGGTACTCGTTTATTCTACTGTGCTATTGGTTGTTTTTTATTAGCAATGATCTGCTACACAATTATGTACACCTTAACTACTGAAAGAGTTGTGGTTGAACATAAAAATCCTGTTAAGGGTGGAAAACTAGCCGCTTCATTATTTAAGGACCGTGCACTAATTTCATTCTTAGCAGCAGAAATTGTCATTGTTTTATCAACGAGTTTTTCATCATTCTTAACTACTTATATGTTTTCAACTTACTTCCAAAGTAAGCAAGCTTTATCAATTGCATTATTGTTTAACTATGCCAATACTATTGTTCTTTCATTCTTTGCAAAACCATTAGCTTCAAAATTTGGTAAGAAAAAGATTGTTTCAATTGCCTTATTTATGTCGTCAATTTTGTATTTAGTTGTTTACATTATGCAAATCCATAATGTATGGCTTTACTTAGTTTTGAGTTTCTTTACTACATTATGTTTCTCTATGTTTAATATTATGACTTGGGCCTTTATGACTGACGTTATTGACTACCATCAATATGTTTCAGGGATGCGTGAAGACGGGACTATTTATAGTGTAAATATGTTTGGACGTAAAGTTGCACAAACTTTGAATTCATTCTTTAGTGGTGCAATTTTGACAGCAATTGGTTATAAGGCATCAACAACTGGTAGTTTGACACAATCACCAGAGGTTCTAAGAGGAATTTACGCTTTGGCAACATTAGTTCCATTTGTTTTATTAATGATTGGTGCTTTGATCTTAACTTTCTGGTATCCATTAAGTAAAAAAGAATTAGAGAAAGTATCCGCAAAATTAAAGGTGGTTAATAAGACTAATAAAGAATAGAGAAGAGATAAAATGAGATATTTTTCACAAAAAATAAACTCACCACTTTCTGAAAAAGCAGTATTAGATTGCTATATTCAAAACACAGAGAAATGTGCTCAAGGCAGGAAGAGACCAGCAATTATTATTTGCCCAGGTGGTGGCTATGAAGAAATTGCTGATCGAGAAGGTGAGCCAATTGCAATTAAGATGATGTCTTATGGATTTCAGTCTTTTGTATTGAACTATAGCCTAACGCCAGCCCATTTTCCAATAGCCTTAACTGAACTAAGCACTGCAATAGAATATGTTAGAAAAAATGCTAAAGAATTTCATATTGATCCAGATGCTATTTGGGTAGCGGGATTTTCTGCTGGAGGTCATTTGGCGGCTAGCTTAGGAGTTTATTGGCATACTGATTTTCTGCAAAAATATGGTTATCAAGCCGAAGAAATTAAACCTAATGGATTATTGCTTGGTTACCCTGTAATTACAGCAGGTAAGTATGCTCACCGTGGATCAATTGTTAATTTGCTAGGTAAAGACAAAGCAAATGAAATTGAGTATTTAAATGAAGTATCTTTAGAGTTGCATGTAGATAGATTTACCCCACCAAGTTTCATTTGGCATACAGCAACAGATGATGTTGTACCTGTAAATAATAGCTTAATGTTTGCGAATGCTTTGAAACAAAATGATGTTAAATTTGCTTTGACCATTTATCCAGAAGGTGGTCATGGATTAAGCTTGGGGACTATTGAAACAGCCCATAAAAGTGGTCACGATATTGTTCCTTGCGTAACAAATTGGCCAGAAAAATTTGTTGAATTTGCTAAAAATGTAGGAAATACCTTTCTGAGTGAAAGGAAATGATTATGTTAACTAATTTAGATAAGTATAAAAATTATAAGGGAGTCGGTGAAAGACCAAAAGATTTTGACAAGATTTGGAATCAAGGGAAAAGAAAAGTAGACGAAATAGGTTTTGATTATGAACTGCAAAAAGTAAGTGAGCCTTCAAATATTGTAGATTTTTATCATTTATATTTTTATGGAATCGGTGGAGCCAAAATTCATGCTCAGCTAATTGTGCCTAAAAAATTAACTGGTAAGCATCCTGGACTATTGTACTTTCATGGTTATCATTGTAGTGCAGGTGATTTTGAAGATAAAGTTGGTTGGGCAGCTGAAGGATTTATTGTTCTTGCTTTAGATTGCCGCGGACAAGGAGGTTTATCTGAGGATAATGTTTCTGTAAAAGGGGATATTATGAATGGACTAATTATACGTGGCGTTGAAGAGTGGAATCCAGAGAAATTATATTTTTATCGCCAGTTTTTAGATACTTACCAAGCTGCAAGCATTCTCATGAATATGACTCATGTTGATGAAAAGAAAATATTCATTAAAGGAATTTCTCAAGGTGGAGGTTTAGCATTAGCATGTGCAGGTTTAGTTCCGGAAATTTATAAGGTTCAAGTTGCGTATCCATTTTTATCAGACTATCGAAAAGCATATCAGTATGGACCAACCACGGCATTTGGCGAACTATCTTATTGGTTTCATTATCGCGATCCTCTTCATAAAAAAGAAAAAGATCTATTTAATCTTTTAGATTATATCGATGTTAAATTCTTTGCTGATAAAATAAAAGCTCAAGTATTGTGGGAAATGGGTGGTTCGGATGAACAGGTTCCTCCTGAAACACAAATGGCTGCTTTTAATCGGATTACGTCTAAAAAGAAGATTTATTTGGCTCCAGAGTATGGACATGAATTTATTCCTCGATTAGGTGATGATATTAGAGACTTCTTTTTTGAATGGAATGTAAGCGAATACATCTTATGCTACAATTAAATTGTAACTATAGATGAAAAGCGTAAATAAGATGAGTATAAAATTCAATTCTTCAGAAAGCGAATATCCACTAAAGTTTTATGATATCGGATTAAAGTGGGTACAACATAAAGTTTATCGTCCTCATGGATTCAGATATTATCATTGGCTTCAAACAGATAAAGGTACTGGTTTTATAAAAATCGGTCAAAAAGTAATAAAATTATCTCCCCATCAAGGTTTTCTAATGAGACCATATACTCCCTATTCTTGCTATCCTGATACAGATCAAATTTGGATAACGTCATTTTTAACTTTTGAAGGAACAATGATTGATTCCATGGCATCATTTCTTGATTTAAATGAATTTCAAATTTATCAGGATCTCGATAAAAATCTGGAGAATTTTATTGAGAATAATTACAAGTCATTTACAACGTATGATTATTTATCTTCCTTAGAACAATCTACCTTAATTTATACATTTTTGATGTATTTAAAGCGTAATGCCTATATTAATGAATTAGATTTTTCGCAAAGTAAAATAGTCAATAAAATTATTGAGTACATTAGGCTTCATTATCAAGAAAAAATAAGTAATGAGATGCTTGCATCACTTAGTGGTTATTCTATCCCTCACACTGTAAGATTATTTAAAGCCGAAGTTGAGGTTACTCCAATGGAATATTTAACACGTTTTCGCTTGAGAATGGCTAAGACACTGGTAGATTTTAAGCCAGAGATTAGTATTGATGAAATAGCCTCGTTAGTTGGCTACTCGAATATTTCTTACTTTATTCAACAGTATAAAAAGATGTTTCAAACAACTCCTGGACAGGAAAGACATCATGTTTTATAAAGTAATATTTTAATTATATATAAAAGCCATGTTATCTAAATTAAAAGTGCATAGAGAAGATAGTAATAAAGAATTATCTTTAAGCAATAATGAAGTACAAATAACTTTCACTAAACAAGGCTATGTCACAAAGCTCCTGTATAAAGGAAAAAATGTCTTAGAGGGCTTAACAGGTGAACCTCATGATCCAGATAAAAATCGTAGTTTTTATTGTGATTATCATATCGATGGAAAAACAAGACATATGCATATTGATCAAATAAAAACTATTAAAAATAGTGATCAGATGATTCATGTGGCGTTTATTGATTCGAAAAGTGAACTTGGAATTGAATATCATATTATTTTGAAAAATAACGATTCTGGCATTTATTCGTATGTTAAGGCATGGAACAATACTGATCATCCCTTGAAAGTAAACGAATTAAGAACCGTTTATCGGTTCAATCAAGGCTTGTTTAGTTGGAGTACAAATGGAGTTCGATTCGGCAGACAACCTTCATCAAAGGAAATGCTGAGAGGTAAAAAACTCCAAGATGAAACTTATAGGATGAAGCGAGGAGCTTTGTTTTCAAACAGTCAGATTTATTCCAAATATGATTATGCTGGGTACTATAAAGATACAGATTTCTGGGGACAAGCAGGAGATAATTTCGGTGCATGGCTAATTACACCAGATAAATCTTTTTATGGTTCAGGCCCGTTAAATCAAGATCTTATGATTCATTATGATGGATTAATCTTGAATTACTTATTTAGTGAACATTTTGGTAAAGGACTGAATGTTCTGCCAACTGACTTTAAGAAAATGTATGGACCATGGTGTCTATATTTAAATAATGGTTCATTTGAAGATGTAGTAAAAAGAAGCAAGAAAGAAAAACAGGCTTGGCCATATTCCTGGTTGGATGATCTAGATTATCCGTTAGAATTAAGCAATGTTATTGGTCAGATTGGTTCAGCTGTTTCTAAAAAATATGAAATTATTTTGATTAGTAATCCTAAGGATAAAAAGATATTTATCGAGCAACAAAATTCTAATACCTATTATGTTGAGACAGATAAAAATGGAAAATTTAGGTTAAAAAATATTCGACCAGATAGCTATTCCTTATATGCTTACGCTTTAGATGGTACAGATCTTGATGAACATTTATTGATAAAAGATATTTCAATCAATCAAAGAAAGATTGATTTAGGAGAATTTCAAATTCATCCATCTACAAAATCTATTTGGCAAATTGGTTATCCTTCGCACACAACTGATGGATTTAAGTATAGTGATCAGCTGCGTAATTATGTTTGGCAAGAATTAGTGCCTAATAATTTAACATATCGGATTGATCAAAATGATGATTGGTATTATCTCCAAAATGATAGTGGGAAATGGAATATTGAATTTCCTTCTAATAATTTATCTAATAAAAATTTAGTACTTAAGCTTGCGTTAGCGGGAGCAACGCAAAAACAAATGGATCAAGGAAATGGGGTCCTGATTAATATCAATTTAAATGGAAAAAAGATTTTTTCTGAAAGATTTGAAAATGATCGGGCTGCATATCGTTCTGCCTTAAAGAGTGGAAGATATCATCTGATAACAGTGCCGATTACTTATGATCAACTAAAACAAAATCAAGTTAATACTATTAGTTTTACTACTGATGGATATTTAATGTATGACGCAATCCAACTAGGAGAGGAGTGTAAAGAAGATGAATAATAAGAATAGGCTAGATGAATTAGCGACGGGTGGAGAAAATGAAAAAATTCCTATGTGGCGAAAATTAGGATTTTCAGCATTTCAAATGTCTAATATCATGATGACATTGGTTACAACATGGTTAATGTATTACTACACAACATTTTTGAAAGTTCCAATTGTTACCGTAACTTTGATGTTTACAACAGCAAAGATCATTGGTACGATTGTTACACCAATTTATGGCTATTTTTCGGATCGTTTATATCAAACAAAATTTGGTCGAAAGCATGGCAGACGCAAATCAATGTTTTTGATTGGCATACCCCTTAAGGCAATCACTTATATTGTGATGTGGATACCAGGGTTAACAACGCCATTTTATTTCATTTTCTTTATGTTGTATTTTCTTGTAACACCAATGCTTTCTACTTCTCAATTAACTTTGACTTCAGAAATGTCAGAAAGTTCCGGGCAAAGAGCACAATTAGTTGGCTTTAATCAAGCAGGTAGTGCAATTGCTGGTATCTTTGGTTCTTTATTCATTGCTTGGATTTTTAAACTTTGTGGTCAAAATAATCTAAAAAGTTTTGTAATTGCAGCAATTATCTATGACATTATCGGTACCATCATGTTGATTATTTTCTATAATTCTGTTTATGAAAGACCAGTGGATGAATCAACTATTCTTGAAAATAATAAGCTAGTATTATGGGAAAGATTAGTCAATATTTTTTGGAATTTCTTTAGTGCAATTAAAAATAGGTCTTATTGGACTTATGTCTTGATGTGGCAAAGCGAGGAACTTTTTAGAACAATTCGTGGTGATATTAATACTTACTTTATTATTTTTGTATTGTTATTAACGCCATCTGATGTTGCAGTTTCGACTAGTGTTGGTTTCTTCTTTGGTATTTTGTTTCTACTATTTTTTATGTGGCTACAGAGCAAAACGAATGGGATGCTCTCATATCGTATTGGTGCCTGGGCCGGAATTGCTGTCTTTTTGTTCATCGGATGCTTAGCTATCTTTAGACCAGCGCATTTAAGTTTATGGTGGATCGTGGCAATGATTGCGTTGAATTTCGGTATTACAGGGGTTGTTAATTCCTCGCAATATATTTTTACCTTTATACCAGATATTGACGAGATGGTAACTTCGAAGCGTCGAGAAGGTGAATTTGCAGGTATTAATACAACTTTAGATACAGTTTTAGATTCTCTGTTCACTTTAATTGTAGGTGTTGTTTTGCAAGTTACTGGATTTAAACCAGGCGCAAAGATTCAGTCAGCTACAACAGTAAATGCATTGATGATTTTATACATCGCTGTTCCGATTTGCTTATTATTGTTAGGGATTGCTTTTTCTTATATTTGTAAATTAAATGTTGAAAATCATACGATTATTTTGAATGAAATTAAGAGATTACGTAATGGTGGTTCAATGAGAGAAGTTACCCCAAAAACTAAGAAAGTAGTAGAAGATCTTACTGGTTTTAAGTATGAGAATTGCTGGGGTAATAATGATGTGATGAACTATCGAAAGAGTAGGAAAAAGTCGAAAGAAATAGAAATGAATTAAAGAAAAAAGAAAGCAGAAACAAAACTGCTTTCTTTAAATATATAAGCTACATTTAAGGCTTAATCTTTAGTAAAATATAATCCAGGTTCAAATATAGCAGGTAGCTCCTGCTAGAGCTTAGCAACTTTAGCATGGTTATACGCCCCTCAAGCATTTTAAGTTACGGAGGTGGAAGCTCATGCAAAACTGGGTGGACTGGAGAGTTAGATTGACGAGTGATATCTTTCACTATTGCGGTAAGTATTATCTTAGGTGCTCTTGGAACATGTGCCATACGTATCGCAAAAGCTTACGCAATAATAAAAAAAGCTAATCACAAGGATTAGCTAAACTCAAAAGTCATCTTAAGTTACGATTGGAGTTAGTGACTCGCACTCACTAACTCCTTTTCTTTTATAATTATACACTAAAAAGTTCATTTATGGTGTGAAAGCGTATGTAAAAATCATATATGATAAATTAAGTGGTAAAATAATAAAAAACATTAATGGAAATAGGAGTAAAAATGAAAAAATATTCAAAAGCAATATATTGGGGATTACCAATCAGTTTAATCCTTGCTATTTCAATTATTTTGCATTTAGGTTGGATTAATGCCTTTGATAATTTCTTTGAAGGATTAGTTCATATTGTGCCTAATTTAAAGGGATTGATGCTAAAGATTACGTTTTTAGCTGATACCAAGGTTGATTTAGTTTGGATGGTTTTAATTGCCGTAATTCTATGGTTTAGAAAACAACGTCCTCTTGCGACTAACTTGGTTTTAACAATGATTACTGGGGATGCAGTAGGTTGGGTAATCAAGCATTTAATTCAGAGAGCACGCCCAGTACAACACTTGGCAGTTGATGATGGATTTAGTTTTCCAAGTGGTCATACCTTAGGAATGGGAATGATTGTAATTTGGATTATTATGGTTCTTTTACCAGTTGTCTTGAAGGATAGAACTAAACGTTTTTGGATTGATTTTCTTTTAATTGTTTGGTTAGTCATCGTAATGATTTCTAGAGTATACGTATATGCTCACTATCCATCAGATGTTTGTGGCTCCGTTGCAATTGCCTTAACTTGGGTTGCTGTCATGCAACTCGTGTTTGAAAAGATTAAGCAAACGATAAATAAATAGTGAACAAAATAGGGTTAAGCGTAAATGCTTAACCCTATTTGTGTGAGTAGTTTTATAATTATATTTCTGATTAAGTTAATAGAAATTTATTTAGTCAAATAATGTCCAAGGTTGACTTGGTCTGTCATACAGATAACCTTTTTGCCAGTTCCATTCTGGATGTTGCTTCATAAAGTCTTTTGCATCAAATGGCTCGCCATCGGCTCTGCCAAAGATGCCCCACATATTCAAGTTTTGAATATCAGTAGCATCTGCGCATTAACCATCGCATGAGCCACCTGGGAAGAATGGAACATTCCATACACCATGTGGATCATCAGCATAATATTGTGGGTCAACATCATAGTGAGCACAAATATTACGTGAAGAAGCACATTGATAACCAAGATATGGATCATATTTATCAGCTAAAATCTTTTTAGCTACTGAATCGTCAATTGTGCCTGATACTTCTGGCAATAATTGCTCAAAGCGAGCCCAGCGAGCACCAGTTTGCTGACGAGTATCATTATAGCCGTTGTCGACACACTCAAGATTGCGAATTCGAGGATTATGACAAGCATTGCAGCCATAGTAGAAACCATCAGTTGATTCTAGTAATTCTTGATTCTTTAATCCTTGTTCATAACGGGCAATTTCACCGGTATTAATATTGCAAAGAAGCCAAATATTAGCGTAGCCACCGTTATTCCCTTCATTGACTAGTTTTACCCATTGGTCAATATTATTAGCATATTGAGTAGCTTTACGAGCCCGGATAAATTCTGGCATCCCGTTTACATCATAACCAACAAATCCAGCAATAGTGGTTTCAGTAATGCCAAGACCTGCATCTGTTACGTAAAAGTCGGTCATTGAATCGATGTAGCCAGGAACGGTTTGCATCTTAAAGGCATGACCATTAGTTGGGTGAACTTCTTCGCAAACGTTGAAGTATTGTCCACTCCAAAAATCGTCAAAACTTTCGTGAGCAATGACAGGTTTTCCATCCCGCGTAGCAGATCCAGTTGCAACAAAACCAGAGCAGTGTGATCCGCGTGGACCTTGAGGTGGATTGTTTGAATAGTTAGCTGCAACTTGTGGCCACCAATAGCCGGTTAACTCCATCCAATCGTTCCAGCCGATAATGTCGTCAAGGCTAGTTTCAAAGCCATTTGCTGTAAAGCCATCAGCCATCCCTTGCATTTCTTCTAGGTATTCTTCAGAAATCTTATTTTTATGCAATTTAACAGCTTCCTGAACAAAGAATGAATAATCCATTCCATATAGTTCAAGAGTCATATGTGTGTAAACACGAATTGCATCCCTGAACTCATCAGTTAAAAGATAGCCATGTTGAAAGCCAATTTCATAGGGATCTCCCTGAACTGATAAGTAGTGCCAGCCATTGAGATCTTTTTTACTAGCTTTTGCAATAATTTCTTTTTGCGTATCTGTTAATGTCATAGTATTTGCCTCTATGTTTTACTTTTAAAAGAAAAAGCTAGATGAAATTGTCACCTAGCTTTTAAAAATTTTATAGCTATGGGAGCTTTAAAGCTACTAAATTGGGTTCATTGCGTTCCAGTATGGAAGCATTACAGGTTCTTTTTCGTATGCGGCAAGTTGCTCATCAGTTAAATACTTCTTGTTGACAACTGTTTCGTAAGTGTATTGTTCCATCCAATCGTTACCCATAATGAAGTAACCTTTGTGACCAGGCTTATTGCCCCAAGAGTTTTGAATCTTCCATCTAATTGGCTTGTCATCACGCATGTCAACACCAGAAATAAGCATTGCGTGTGTTGGAAGACTTTCACGATATTCAAATCTCTTGGTCTTATCAGTACCTAATTTAATTCCAAATGAACGATCCCAATCAAATACCTTAGTATCTAACAAGCCGGCGTTTGGAGCCCATTCTTGCAATACATCACAACCAAACCATACAGGTTCATCATCTTTCAATTGCTCAATGGCGGTCTTTTCCATATCTTTCATTGAAACGTTAAAGTAACGACTTGGTTGACCACCAACCATATTTCCAGAAATTTCAACGCCAAATGGAGTGTTATATGGATAATTTTCACCTGGTAAGTTCATTAATTCAACATAATCATCAAAGTTAATGTTAACGAACTTCTTGAAGAATTCCATTGGAGTAACTTGACCAGTGGTGTGGTATTCATTGTTTTCGTCACGATATTCATAAGTAAACTTCTCTGGAGGAGTACCTAAAGAAATAGCTAAGACACGATAGTTTTCTGCGTTTAAGTGGTGAAGAACACTCTTCATCTTTTCATCAGATGCATCGCTGTTTGCTAAATCACGTAACTTTAAGGCATCCTTTTGTAATTTTCTATTAAACATCCGGTTTAATTCCTGAGAGTTAGCACTGACTGCATCTTCAGGCATAGCTTCAAATGGAACAATACCGTACTTCTCAATCAAATCAACTAATAATTGCCAGTCACCACCATCTTGTTGTGGAGTAGTAAGTAACCAGTTAACTAAACGATCTGATAGGGGACGATCAGCAGTGTTAATAATGTTTTGATAGAAGTAATTAGCTTTTTCTAACTTGTCATAGAAGTAAACATAAGTGCCAGATAATTCCATATCCTTGATATGATGTTCTTTTTCCACGTGATAGCGGATAAAGTTTAAACCTGAAAAGTCCCAGCAACGGCCAGATTGCTTTTGGTTCATAACTTTGTTTGAGTCAACATCAACTGAAAATACGAAGGGTTGAGAATTAATTACGCTTTGGTTCGTAATTGATTTCTTAATGCCATTCTTCATGACAGCATTTTGTGTATTGCGGTACTTTGGAGTATCTAAAAATTCAGATCTAACTTGTTTTAAATCTTCATTATCAATTTGTACCATAATATAATCTCTTTTCTTTAAATCGATAATTTATTTAATTTTTACCAGTAGAAATATTATTCTCTTCATCAGCTTTAACTACATGCTCAGAAACTTGTTGGTCTGGCTTGTATGGACGCTTGATTGGCATACCCATTGGATTTTGATCTTTAGACATAAGTGTAGTAGGTACATTTGATAATACCTTGCCAGGCTTCTTAAGACCTTCAATTTCCCAAGTAAACGGAGCAAATTCATTATCTGGATTTACCCAATCGTGGTGCTTTGAAAGTTGATACAAGGCTAGACAAATAGCAAGAATAATTGCAACTAAAATTACAATTACTGAGATATAAATAGCTGGTGAACCAACTTCTGACTTAACTTGTGCAGGTGGATAAATAGCTAAAACAATCGCAAATACGCTTGAAATTAACCCTATACCAGCAACGATCCATGCACCGACCATACCGCCAGGAACTTTAAATGAACGTGGACGGTTAGGTTGATCGTAACGTAAACGTAAGAAAGCAGTGAACATTAAAATGTAGTAGATCATGTATAAAACGGTAATTGTTTGTGTTAGTAAAATAACGAATCCTTCAACATTTGGAATTAATTTTACTAAGTAGGCAATAATCGTCATACCTGCAATTTGCGTGTACATTAAGTGAGCAGGCATATTATGCTTGTTCTTTTCTTGAAGCCAATGTGGTAAAAATCCACTACCGCCAGCTTGACCAAGCATAAATGAAGGACCAGCCATGTTGGTAACAACCATCGCAATTGTGTTGCAGAGCAACGCCCAGACAAGAACCATGTATAACCATGGCATTCCGATAGTTGATCCTAAAATCCTGAATACAGAGTAGAGAGTGTACAAAACGTTAATTTGTTTTTCAGGAATAATCATCGCAATGATGACAGTACCAACAACGAAGATTAAGAAGGCAAGAATAATAGAAATAAACATTGCCTTGGTAAAGTCCTTTTCAGGGTGCTTCAGTTGCTTAATGTGGGCGGCGTTCATATCAATACCAGTGTATGAGAAGAACACACCAGCAGCTAATGCTAAAGTACTCATTCCATTCCATTTAGGAATTAAATCTTTTGGTGTCATTGGAATAGCAGGAGTATGTCCTTGAGCTACCCAAACAATAGCTAAAATAACCATGACTGCTAAAGGAATTAAACTTCCGATAATAACACCGTATTTGGCAAGGTTTGAGAAAGTTTTAACACCCTTAGTTGCTAAATATGCTAAGACCCAATATAGGATGATCCAACCTGTCATGATTAATAACTCATGCTGTGGGTTTTGAGCGAATTTTACAGCGGCATCATAGTTCGGTGTATAGAACATAATCGTGGCAGTAAAACTAGGCATTCCCATCCCAAAGTTCAGCATTGTCTGGAACCATAGGATAAACAAACAGGTTAGTCCCCAGCCTTTACCTAAACCTTCACCAACCCAGCGGAAGATTCCTCCGCGGTTACTCCAACCAGAAGCAAGTTCAGCCGCAACCAAAGCGGTTGGGATGAAGAAGCAAATAGCTCCGATTGCAAAGTACGTTACTGATGCAAGTCCGTAGAATGATTGCTGAACATCATTTGCAAGACCGGCAACCATAGATACATTCATCATTGTCAAGGCAAGGACGGATATATAGGTCTTCTTTGTTTTGGTTTTTTCGTCTTCCATGAAAATACTAACTCCTTACTAGAAAGGCAAAAGAAGCTAACTAAAAAGATGCTTAGCTTGTGATGATCATTAATAATAACTTATGTTATAATCAATTGATTAAAAAACGCTAAATTAATTTAAAATAGCGATTTACACGAGTTTTCATCAAAATAGAAAGTTTAAATATTTCAAATAGATATTTACATAACAACTTGCAAGCTAAAAAATAACTATCTATTCGTTTCTTAAGATAGTTTCTTATAGACGAAAAAGCAAATAAAAAGAACCGCTTAAGTAATAGTTTTTATCGAAATTCATACTATAGTAATAAATAATAATAAAATAACATTAATGAATGCCGTATTAATAAAGAAAAGGTATTCGTATTATAAAATTATATTTTTTATAAATAGTTAATATTTTATAGGTAAGTTAGATTGTTTTATTGAACTCGGTTTCTTTTATTTGCTTTTAAAAAAGACAATAGTTATCGTTGAGGTGAGAGTTAATATTTTAAATTAATAAAGTGAACAGTTTCAAAGGTGGTAAGTACTTATGGTTAAGAAAACTGTTCCTAAAAAGTTAACTTTTATGTCGATTTACTTTTTGGGAATTAACGGAATTATAGGTTCTGGGGCGTTTTTACTTCCACAATCTATCTATAAAGACATGAATTTGCTTAGTGTAATTGTTTTACTATCTGCTGCCTTAACAGTTGGCTTAATTGCTTTGTGTTATGCAGATTTGGCGAGTCGTTTTACAGGATCAGGAGCTGCATGGCTATATTCATATAACGCTTTTGGTCGATTTGCTGGTTATGAACTAGGTGTATTTACCTGGTTTTTGGGTTGTTGTACTTATGCAGCTGAAGTCGTAGCATTTTTAACAACGCTTAAGAGTTTTGTACCTGCTTTTAATCAAAGCTCAATATATTTTGCAGTAGGGATCGGATTGATCCTATTATTCTCAATAATTAATTTCTTTGGTCGAGCTTTAGTTAAAGTGATTGATAATACTTCATCAATTGCAAAGCTTTCAACGATTATTCTATTTATTGTGGTTGGGATGTTCTTTATGCATATTACGAACTTCCATCCAGTACTGCCAGTGGCTGCTGCAAAAGGCGTAGGACCATTCTTCCATCACTTTGGTGCAGCATTCAGTGTTGTCTTTTATTTGTTTAGTGGCTTTTCATTTATTCCAATTGCTGCTTCGCAGATGAAAGATCCAGCTAAAAATATTCCACGAGCCTTAGTTGCAGTAATGGTAAGTGTAAGTATCTTATATACATTAATGCTTTTAATTGCTATCGGTATTTTAGGTCATAAGATGTCTTGGTATACCATTCCAATTGCAAATGCCCTTAAGTCCGCTGTCGGTGAATGGGGCTACATTATTATCATTATTGGAGTTGTATTAAGTATCTTTGGTGTAGCATTTACCTGTTCATTTAATACGCCAGCTTTAATTGCTTCACTAGCGCTCGAACACCAATTATTACCAGCTTGGGTAGGTAAGAAGAATAAGTTTGACGCTCCATGGGTTGGTATTATTCTGACCGCTGCGGTAACTTTGCTTTTGATCACGCAATCTTATTTGTTCTTAGTTGGCTGTATTGTTTTAGCATCATTTGTTCAATATGTACCATCGATTTTTGCTGTAATTAAGTTTAAACACACAGGTCAATATCCAAATCATGGCTTTAAACTTCCCGGTGGTTATACGATTCCAATTTTGGCCTTATTAGTAGCATGCTACTTAGTATTTAACTTTACTTGGGAAACCATCTTACTTTCAATCATTGTAGCAGCTGTAACTGCCATTCTTTATCTATTCTTGGGTAAAAAGAGATTGGCAAAGATTGGCGGTATTCTTACTGCAATTAGGGAGCAGAAGAATCATCAAGACGCTAAGAAACAAAATTAATTTTTTTGAAGTATATTTCAATTTTTAGCAATTTATGTGCTGAAATGAAGTATACTTCATTTTTTTATGAATTTAAGGCAAATTTGAAGTATAATTCAAGAAAATAATTTAGAAACAAAAATACGCCATTTCTATCTAATTTAAATTAGGTAAGAAATGGCGTTTTTTGTTAGTTATTAGAATTTAAGAAAAAGCGACTATATAAGCATTATAATTTCTCAAATAAAGGTATTTTTTCCTGAGATTTTACATCGAACAATCCTTTATCAGAAATTTTTATTTGAGGAGAAACCAATAGAGACAGTGTTGAAAATGACATAATTTCGTTTGTATTTTTATATCCTAAGTCTTGCAGAGTATGTCTAATGTTACTAATTTTTTCTCCTAATTTTGTCATTGGTTCATCACTAACAACTCCGCCGATAGGTAATGGAGCATCTTCTATGATTTCGTCTCCTTTAGCAACCACATAACCACCTTGTTCATCTATTAATTGATGTTGTATTTTTAGCATAGCCTTAATGTTTGTTCCCATTATCATTATATTGTGATGATCATGAGCCCAGGTGGCTCCAACAGCACCGTCTTTAGAAATTCCGCGATCTACTAGTCCTAAAGTGTAGTTACCATTGTTTTTGTCATAACGGTCTTGCACCATAATAAGATTTAAGTTTGCTTTTTTCCATTGCACTTCATGATTTTTAACTTCTAGTTTTACTTTAATATGATTGGTAAAAGTTCCAACAGGATTAATTTGGATTACATTGGCAACTACTTGACCATTGTTAATCAGATCAGTTTTTAATTTGAAATCATTGATTTCTAGTTTAGGAGCTTTAACTGATGATCTTAGAGAAGGCAAGAATTGATAATCAGATTTCTTAAATTTGTTTTCTATAGGAAGGCCATTTTTGTATACGGTATTAATAGATAATGTTCTAGGATTGTCTAGAATTATAAAATCAGCTATTCTTCCTGGTGCAATACTTCCGCGATCCCATAAGCCCATATGTCTTGCAGGAGTATATGTTGAAATATAAATTGCTTGCTCTGGGGTCATTCCCATATCAATTGCTTTCTTTACTAAAGCATTTAAGTGGCTATGAAGAAGAGTATCAGGCATTGAGTCATCTGTTACAAGAGCAACATGTTCGAAAAAGTCATTTTTAATGATAGTGTCAATTACATCTTGATGCATAGACTTTAGTTGGACTTCTACAAACATTCCATTGCGAACTTTTTCTTCAACTAGTTCGGCAGTTTGTTGAGTATGATCAGTTGTAATGCCAGCATAAATGACCTTTGTTAACTCTTCTCCAGTGTAAGCTGGAACGTGACCTTCAAGTGGCATTGTAGGGTGGATGTTTCTACACGTTTTTATTATTTTCTTGATTAAAGTATTATCAGGGGAAGTCATACCTTTAAAGTTCATTACTTCACCCAAACATATGAAGCGGGGATCCTTTAATAGCTCTTTAACTTCATCGGGACCAATTTGACCACCAGTAGTTTCCATATGTGAATTAGTTGAAGGAACTGATGATGGTATTCCGAAATAGATGTCTATTGGAGAAGGCTGATTAATAAAATTTTTAAGACCTTTTATACCAGCGACGTTAGTAATTTCATGATCATCTGCAATAATTGTCGTTGTACCATATTTTCCAATTGTTTGTCCCATGATTTCTGGTGTTGTCATTGAACTATCAATATGCATATGAGCATCAACAAAGCCAGGAATAAGATATTTGCCTTTCAGATCTATAACTTTTTTAGCTGTAACGTTAGCTAGATTATCGCTAATCCAATAAAATTTATCATCTTTTATAGTTACATCGCTGTGAATGAACTTTTTCAAGAAGACATTGAAAACTTGAGCGTTTTTAATTAATAAATCTACCTGTGTCATGTGTTGCTCCTTATAAATAAAAGAGTTGGTAATTCCAACTCTTTTATAATGTTTGCGTTAAAAACTAATTATTCATTATCTTGTTCCATTGGTTTATCCATTTGGAAATATGGCTGTTAACATAGAAGAAATCAATGGTTTTAGCACGTTTAGCTACGTCACCGTAAGTTTTATTAGCTGCCTCTTTTTTGCTTAAATTAACTTGTTGATTAACAGGAGCGTTATTAAGTGATTTAGTATTAGCAACTTTCTTTTGCACTGATTCGCTTAAACGGTAATTAATATATTGATAAGCTGCATTCGTATTTTTACTATTTTTCAAAATAGAAACATTATCATAGTTAGCATAAGTGCCAGAAGCTGGTACGAAATATTTTAAATCAGGATTAGTTGCTTGAAGCATTCCGACAGCATAGTCACCTACAACTGCAGCACTAATTTCTCCAGTCTTAAACATATTACTTAAATCAGAACTTTGAGTATAAGTTTTTACGATGTTAGGTTTTAATTCCTTCATTGCTTTAAATGCGGCAGTACCATCATCTTTAGTAACTTGGGTACCAGCATGATCTCCGGCAATATATAGCATAGCAGGGCCAAATGTAGTAGTCATATCTGGAACGGATATTTTTTGCTTGAGCTTATCAGACCAAAGATCGTTCCAATCTTTAATGTTTACTTTTTTAGGATTATAAATAATTCCTACACTATTTACTGTATAGGGAACAGTATTGGTTTTCTTAGCTAATTGCTGTTGATCTTTAGATAGATACTTGAAATTTTTGATTTTTGAAAAGTCTAGTTTTTTAAATAATTTCTTTTTTGCTCCTGTAACAGCATTATTTTGAGCGAGTTCAATAACATCGACATTAGAGTTGGGATTATGTTCTATTTGAGTTAGTCGAGTTGAACTGTCTCCAAATTGAGTTGAGACTTTGACGTTATATTTTTTTGAGAAGGGATTTAAAACATCTGAGCGCATTTGCTTAGTAGATAAGCCAAAAGTTGAAACTACCAATTTCTCACTTGATTTTGATGAACAAGCAGAAGTACCGATTGCAACACCAGCAGTAATTAAGATAAGGGACCAAAGATAAAACTTTTTGAATTTCATGATATTCCTTTCTGAAAATAAAATTCAATTATTCTGATAGAGGATGAAGATGTTTAGCTGGGAGAGTGAGAGTTACTGTATCTCCTGAACTGCGCATCTTTGCTCTAGCTTCTTCAACTTGAAAAATTCCTAAATCACTTGTAATTGTGTATTTAAAACTTTGTCCTAGATATTCACGAGATGTAATAGTTCCTAAGAAAGAGTTTTCTGAATGATTATCTTGATCAAGAAGAATATTTTCTGGTCGAATGGTTAAAATTTTGGCATTGCTGTTTGATTCTTTTGTGGTTAGCAAAGTGTTTTTAACTAGAATATGATGGTCGTCGTTTCTTTCATTAGAATTTATAGAAATGAAGTTATCGTAACCTATAAAACGAGCTACATATTCTGTACGAGGGTGATGAAAAATATTTTGCGGAGTATCGTATTGCTCGATGTGACCATCTTTCATAATTAAAACTTTGTCAGAAATTGCGAAACATTCTTGCTGATCATGTGTAACGAAAAGAACAGTCATTTTTAACTTTTGCTGTAAATTACGAATTTCTTCTCTCATTTTTAAACGTAATTTTGCATCTAAGTTGCTTAGAGGTTCATCCATCAATAATAATTGTGGATTTGTAACTAAAGCACGTGCTAAAGAAACTCTTTGTTGCTGCCCTCCTGAAAGTTGAGCAGGGTATTTTTCCTTTAATTGATAGAGTCCTGTTGTGTTAAGGATTGAAGTAACTTTATCTTTTATTTCATCTTTAGAGACTTTATGCATTTTTAAACCAAAAGCAACATTATCAAAGACATTTAGATGAGGAAACAGAGCGTAGCTTTGAAAAACCATCCCAAAGTTTCGTTTATAGACTGGAATATTTGTAATTTGTTTACCATTGAGTAAAATTTGTCCCTTACTTTCTGGAATTAAGCCAGCAATAATTCGTAATGTTGTAGTTTTACCACATCCAGATGGTCCTAATATTGAAACTAAATCACCGTCTTTTATATTGAAAGAAATATTTTTTAAAATGTTGTTTTTTCCATCGTATGACTTAACTAAATTTTTAATTTCTAAATTTGCCAAAATAATACCTCTATTTAGTAAGACTATTAATCCCAATTGCTTTTTCGACTAAGACCATCATTAAAGCTGTAAAGATCATTAAAAGAACGGAGATAGCTGAAACTGTTGGATCATAATTGTTTTGCAGATAATTTAAAATTGCTGGCGGAAGCATTGTTAGAGAAGGACCATTCATAAACAATGAAATTGGAATGTTGTTGAATGAGTTAATAAAACACAGCATAAAAGCTGCAATAATACTAGATTTAATATTAGGTAAAACTATTAAGAAAAATCCTTTTCTTGGTGAGCATCCATATATCCAGCCTGCTTCTTCTATGTGTTTATCCATTAATAACATGCTGGCTGTCACTAGGCGAATTACGTAGGGTAAACATAATAAGAAATGACCTATAACTAGACCTATAAAGACTGGGATTCTTAGAGTAACAACTACGGCTTGATATAGGGCAAAACCAATAACAATTTCTGGGATTAATGTAGGGCTGAGGAAAAATGATTGAAACCAAGCGGCATGTTGAATATGAAATCGAGTTAGTGCATAAACAGCTGGAATACCAATTAACAAAGCTAAGCTACTAGCTAAAAGAGCCACTATTAAACTTGATTCAAAACCAGAAATAAAGTCAGGTTGCTGAAAAATATTCGCATACCAATTAAAAGTGAAACCTTTTATAGGTAAAGAAATTGAACTCTCAGTATTAAATGACGTAATAATAACTAAAATTAAAGGAATCAGTAATAACGCTAATATGATAAGTGAAATAGCAGTTAAAACTTTATTTTTTCGATCAAGCACGGCTAGGTCTCCTATCTAAAAAGTAATTTATTTTTTTCATAATCCACATAGATAGTGCAGAAATAATAATTAAAATTAGAGCAATTACGCTAGCTTTTTGCCAATTACCTAAAGTCATTGCTTGTTGGTAAATTAACGTAGACATAACCAAATGACGATTTCCTCCCAAAATTTGAGGAGTAGTATAAGCTGTCATTGTTCCTGCAAAAACCAAAATGCAGCCTGTGAAGATTCCTGTCGTTAACTGAGGGATTATTATTTTAAACAAAGTTTGTAATGGAGTAGAGCCAAGTACAGCAGCAGCTTCTTCCACTTCTAGATTGAGTTCAGAAATATTACTAGTTAATGTGATGATCATAATTGGTAAAAATAGATAAATGGATCCGATTATGATTGCTAGATTGGTATAAAGCAGTGACAAGGGATGATTAATTAAATGCAAATTTAATAAAAATTTGTTTACTATGCCATCTCGTCCTAGGATGATAATCCAAGCGAAGTTTCTGACAACTGCGTTAGTTAACATTGGAAATAAGATTAGGATCATTAAAATTTGTTTAATGGATTTTTTCTGACGAGCAATCCATAGAGAAATGGGTAACCCTAAAATTAAGACAAGGATAACTGTTACGATAGCTATAAAAAATGTTCTTCCAATTATTTGCCAATTATAAGTATTCCTTAGGAATGTAGAATATAGTCCCCAGAAACCATATCTAGTTTGAAATGTAGGAATAATGATTTGAATAATGGGAAAAAGTGCGAATAATAAAACTCCCATAAAAGCTGGAAGAAGTAACCAAATGACTGATTTTCGATTCATTTTTAACCTCCGATTTGTCTATTAGCTTAAATGATTGTAAGTCTAAAGTCAATGATAAATACGAATATTATTAAACATATGCTTGTCTAAAGATTGCGTTTATGCATAAATAAAGCTGATAAAATTTTTTAATAATGAATCAGATAAATAAAAACACGAACATTAAAAAGAAATAATGTTTTTGTAAGATATAGCATTACTATAAATAATTGGATATAAAAAAACTGATATACCGGCGTTGTGATTATAACGTCTGCATATCAGTGCTGATTTTTTATTTTAGATTTTAATTTTGAAAATTATACACAAAAATATAAACGCATTAGTTTTTATGCGAATCATACATAGCAATAATTTTTCCTAATTTTTCATTGGGAATCAGTTTCAAATTTCTAACAAATTCTGTAGCTTGTTCCAAAGTACTGCCATTATTCAGTTGATTTTCGAGAATAATTTTGGCAGAATCTATTTTTCCTTGCTCTAATCCCTGTTTAATACCGTGCTGCATTCCTTGCTCATAGCCTGCTTTTCCTGCAGCTTGTTCTCGTTCTAGCATCCTTGTTTCGTAAAGCATGATTTTTTCCCTCATTTCTGGATCTTCATTGATTTCCTTGATTCTTCTTTGCGCATAATCGAAATGTTTATTTAATTTAACTGGCTCATTATTCATCAGTTTAGCTAGAGCTTTTAATTCTTCGCTTTGACCTTCAGCTGAAACTTGTGAATTAATGATAATCTTTGTCACGCCATCTTGCAATTGCTTTGATCTATCTTGATCAGAATAAGTATGGTACGACTCATAAAATTTATCATCTTTCTTGGGTTTGAAATTACAGAGAAAAATAATGAAGGCGTCTTTCAAATTTCGATAGGTCTTTCCTTTATTTAAAGTATAGCGTAGATCAAGTCTTGAAAGATAGTAGCGCATGCGTCTACCAATATCATCCTGATCCGTTGTTTGCATTTCTATATTAAACACGCGTCCTTCATGGTCTGTGACTAATACATCAAGTCGAACTTCTTTAGCCTTATTCTTGCGCTCAGAATTATTAATCTCAACTTGCTTATCTAACCAATCAATCTTCTTGATCTTTAGATCTGGAATAATAATTTCAAGCAAATACTTGCAGAATTCCTTATTTTCCATCACCATCCCAAAGACCTTATCTTCCGTGAACCCAAACCATGGTTCAATCTTTTTTACCATATGAGTAAATCCTCTCTAAAGATATTTGAGGAGTCATCCCATATGTTTATTACGCAAAGTGAAGATGTTTTTTCTGAAAAAATACTATTATATTCCGATAAACAAAAAAGTTCTTAACCCCAATGAAGTTAAGAACTTTTTCATTACACCAACTTAGTCAAGAAACCAACTAAATAAAGAAATACACAAGTAATCAACAAGTATAAGCTTCCCCACTTAACGGTTTCTTTCAAAATTTTTCCCTCTAAGCCTTCTTTATTAATCGCACCAGTAGCTACTGCAATATTCTGCGGTGATAGCATCCCTGCCGTAGCTCCTGTCATATTCGACGCTACAATCCAGTACTTACTTACACCCAAAGATTGAGCAGCCGAATATTGTAAATTACCAAACAAGACATTAGCTGAAGTAGCAGACCCTGTTAAAAATGTACCAAGTGCTCCAATTAACGGTGCAAATAATGGATAAGCTGGTCCAAGCAAACTTACTAATGCTAAAGCCAAGGCATTTGTCATCCCCGCATAAACCATTACCTTAGCTAGACCCACAATTGCACACACTGTAATAGTCGTCATGCCAATTGTCTTTAAAACATTGACAAGAATTTTGAACATTTTATTAAAGCTTAAACCCTGGATTTTTCCACCAATTAAGCCAGCTAATAAAATCAATGTTCCTGGAGAAGAAAGCCAGTTAATTGGAAGATCATTTGGATTCTTTCCTAAATAAACATGTAAATGGGTAGTTACACTAGTTAAGAAGTTATTCACAGGTGGACAAAGGGACGAAGCAAGTAAAACAAAAACAAATACTAAGATGAATGGCGAGCAAGCTTTTATAATCTCGCTAATACTTTCATTTTCTACTTCTTCTACTGCACCAGTTTTTCGCTTTGTGAGCCACACTGTAATTAAAATTGAGAACAATGATCCCACTAAAGCCGGAAGTTCTGCACCAGTAAACTTAGCAATGATGACTTGCGGAATTGCCATTCCCACTCTCGACATTAAAGTAATAAAGACAATTCCCTTAAGTGCTTTAACACTTTTACCAGTAAGAATTACCAAGATAAACGGTACTAAAATAACCAAAATGACCAGCTGTAAAGTTACAATAAAGCCCAATTGCACATCATTAAGATTAGTTACTTCGGCTAAAGTCAGAACTGGCAAGCCGATTGCTCCAAAGGCTGTGGCTGTACTATTAGCAACTAAGCAAATTACAGATGCTTGAATTGGCTCTAAGCCTAATGAAATCAAAATACCAGCACAGATTGCCACTGCTGTACCAAAGCCAGCAATCGACTCAAGAAATCCCCCAAAGCCGCAGGCAATTATTAACACTAAAATTCTTTTATCAGTGGTAATAGACGATAGCAACGTTTCAATCGTCTGCATACTCCCTGATTCAGTTGTAATCTGGTAGACAAAAAGCGCCGCCAAAATTACATACATAATTGGCCAAATTCCCATTATAATACCTTCCAAAGCTCCAGAAAGAGTATTAATTAGGGGTTGTTTAAACATTAAAACAGCGTCCGCGATCGTAATAATTAATCCAATCGTACATGCTCTTGAAGCAGACATCCCAATAATTCCAAGCGAGATTATTAACCAAAGAATTGGTATCAATGCCCATAAGAAATTTATCCACATAATTTTCCTCATTTAAAAAAGTAATACTATTTAATTTTATCCTTTTTCCACATTTTAAGGAAATTTAAAAAACAAAAAAACCTACAAAAAAGCTTCTGCTTTTGTAGGTTTCACAAAGATTACTTTTTAATTGCATGTACGCCATAAACGAATAAATAAATTCCAACTTCAATAATTGAAATAAAGAAAGTCACTGGCAAATTAGTTACATATCCTAAAACTAATCCTGCCCAAACACCAACTAAGGCAATCCCAACTGACCAATATAACATAGCCGGGATTGTTTTGCCTAAATAGCGGGCACTTGAAGACGGCAAAGTTAATAAGATAAAGACCAATAATGATCCAACAACTTGCGCACCAATTGAAACAGCTAAGGCCAAGGCAATTAAAAATACTACCGAAACTAAACTTGTATTAATATGATGGCTAATTGCACCAACATGGTCAAACGAATCATAATTCAACTGTCTTAAAACTAAGAAAATGATTGCTAAAACAAAGAGAGACAGGATAACTAATTGAATAACTCCCTCTCTATCAACGCCAATAATTGAGCCAAACAAGATATTAGTAGCATAGCGACTATTACCACCAGCAATAGCCAAAAATAGCACACCTAGGCCAATGAATAAGGCTGAAATTGCACTTATTGCGGATTCCTTCTGGTCGCTTTTCATTGATAATTCACCAACGCTAATTGAACCAAGCAAGGTAAAGAGAACCATTCCCCATAAAGGAACCCAGCCAATCCACACTGCGAAAGCAGCCCCAGCAAAGCCAATTTCTGAAAGAGTATGGGCTAAAAATGAAAATCCTCTAGCTACAACATATACACCGACTATTCCACAAGTAATGGCAATAAAGGTACTAGCTAGAAATGCATAACGCATAAAATCATACGCAAACATTATTCTTCACCCACCTCCTCAGTTAAGTCTTTAATTTTACCAGCTACTAGACCTTTGTCTTTAAACAAAAGATAGTCCTTCATATATTTCTTTGCTAAAGGAATATCATGAGTTGTGAATAATACAGTCATTGCATGCTTTTCATTCAAATGCTTAATTAACGACATCAATTCTTCTTTAGCAACAGGATCTAAACTAGCGGTTGCCTCATCTAAAATAATAAAATCTGGCTTGTCTAGTAAGGCTTGAGCTAAATATGCGCGTTGTTTCTGACCACCAGAAGCCTCACCCATTCTGGTATTTTGAATATCTAACAGATGAGTTTCTTTTAAAATTTGATTTACTCTTGTCTTTACTTGGGCATTTTTAAACAAAGGAGTATTGAGTTCTACAAAAGCCCTAATTGAAAGTGGGTAATCAGCATCCAAATTTCTAAACTGAGGCACATAACCAACTTTAGTATCAGTTGCAAATTTAAACGAGCCTGTTGTTGCTTGTAGCATTCCCATTAAAATTCTAATTAGGGTTGTTTTACCTGTACCATTTGCACCAAGTAAGGCCGTCATTGATCCCCTAGTTAAGGCAAAATTCAAGTCCTTAAAAATTACCTTATCTTCAAATTTCATTCCCAGGTCTTTAACAGTTAAGATATTAGTCATCTCACCCTTCCTCTCTTTATTTCATAAACTGATCCTATTTATTTTCGATATTAGCTAGATTTTGATAATTTTCCTTCATCCAAGTTAAGTAAGTAGTGTGATTTGGGATAGTTTCACGAACGTTTAGAACTGGAACACCATTCTTTTTGGCTAGCTTAACAAAAGATTTAACCGTTGAGCTGCTTGCCTGCGTATTATTAACAAAAAAGGCTATTTTCTTTTCTTTAATATCAGTATTCATCTTGTTAATCATCTTAGGACTTGGATCTGTACCATTCTCAATGGCTTCTTCAAATTCCTTGTCGCCTATCTTATAACCCGCTTCCTTTAAAGCATAATCAAAAACGGGCTCACTAACAAAGACTGGCTTTTTATTGCTCTTATCAGTCTTAACTAGCTTCTTAATTTTATCAACCTTAGCTAAATACTTTTTACCATTAGCCTTAAAGTAAGCTGCATGCTTCTTATCTAGCTTAGATAAGCGTTTAACTAAATAATCCACATACTTAGTTGGCATATTTAAATTGTACCAAATGTGAGGATTATCGCCGTTCTTTAATCCCATTAAGTCTTCACCAACTAAAACTGGCTTTTTATTAACAGATTTAGCTAACTTATTCATCCATGAGTCATACCCTAAGCCGTTAGCAACAATAATATTTGCCTTAGTTAACTTCTTAGCATCAGCAGTTGTTGGATCAAAATCATGTGGGTCAACACTACTTTTATCAATAATTGCTGTAGCTGTACCATATTTTCCAACAATATTTTTAGCAATATCTGAATAGACATTAGTTGTTGTAACGATCGAGATCTTATCTGATTGGCTAGCCGCTTCTTTTTTATTGGCACATGCTGTAGTCACAAGCGCTAAAAGTCCCACTAGCCCAATAATAGAAATAAATTTTGTAATTTTAGATTTAATATTTTGCATATATTTTATCCTCCTGTGCAAAACAAAAAAGCATTAAGTTAGAAAATTCAGCATAAATTCTAACTTAAAGTTAGACTAAGCTACTTTTTTTATTATGTCAATAATTTTTAGATAGACAAATAGCACCAAGACGTCTCAGACTTGATGCTATCAATAAGTGTAAATAATAAAAATTTTGCTGAATTTTTAATTTAATGCTTTTCTCTAAAATTACATCTTTATATAAACATATTTTTATATCTTTGTCAAAAGAGATTATTAAAAATCTTCCTTAACGTGCTGTCTTAAAACATCCAAAATCTTAATTACATGTTTATCTTCTAAACTATAGTACCGCTCCTGCTTAACCTGCTCACTTTTAACAAGTTTAGCTTCCTCTAGTATTCTTAAATGTCTAGAAATAGCCGGCTGACTTACATCAAATTGCTTAACTAAGTTATTTACACTGCTTTTTTGGTGATCATTCAAATAATACAGAATTTGTATTCGAATGGGGTGGTTCAAAGCCCTGGTAACTCGAATAATTTGTTCGTTCAACTCGTTCACCTATCTCAATTTATCATTTAATTATGAGAGTAATTCAAGAATTTTCTTCTGAACACTTGAATCTTCACTTGATCCAATAATTTGATTTGCTGCCTTTTTAGCTTCAGGCAAGGCTGTTGCTGTCGCAAAACTAGTTCCTACGTACTTAAGCATTGCTTCATCGTTTCCGCTATCGCCAAAAGCAATCATCTCACTAGATTTTATCCCTAATTTCTTACCAAGATATTCAAGCCCAACAGCCTTATTCATCCCCTTAGTCTGCATATCAATTGAAGTGCTTGCACCTGCTACAAAATCAATTTGCGAATAAAGTGAACGCAACTCAGCTAGAATAACTGGCATGATTTCAGCTGGGACGTTTAAACTAACTTTAAAAATACGATCATCAATTTCTTTAAAGTTATCAACAACTTGAATTTTATTAAAAAATTTAGTCATCTCTTGAGCAAATTTTTCACCATCACTTTTTCTTACGTAAGCACTAGTTATTCCAGCGACAACTGCTTGATATGGCAAATTTGAAACAATTTTCAACATTAAACCATAATCGTCATCAGATAGATCTGCAATTTTAAGAATCTCTTGTCCATGAGCAACTAAAGCACCATTTTCCGCAATAAAGTATATCTTACGATTATAGTCTGGAAAACGTGAAAAAATATTCTCATACTGATTACCACTCGCAACTACAAATTTAATATCGCGATGTTGCATAATTTGAAATTCTTTTTCAAAGAGTTCCTTATCATAAGTCTTATTTTCTTTTAACCAAGTACCATCCATATCAGTTGCGATAAGCTTAATCATTTTTAATCTCACTTTCCACTTTTATTATCCACACTCCACTATACTAAAAAACGCCACCCGGAGGTAGCGTTTTTCACAAAACTATTTTTATGCAACTAGCTTAGTCTAATTCTTCTTACGTTTTCTAGTGCCAGCTAAGCCTAAAATTGACGCAATTGTTGCTAAGCCTAGTCCAATAATTCCTACATTAGCATGTTTATGTCCTGTTTGAGGTAATGAAGCCTCATTAGTCGTTGCTGCTTCTACCTTTCCAGGTTCGTTATGTTCTACAGTTGAGACATTCTTAGCTGTATTATCAATAGAAATATTATCTGGAAGAGTATCAGCGTCAGATTTGTCTGGTTCTGTTGTTTCAGTTGGTTGTTTTTCTGAAACTTCTGGCTGTTCGGATTCTTCTGGAGCTTCTGGTTCTTCTGGCTTGTCTGGTTCAACTGGCTTTTCAGGCTCTTCTGGCTTGCCTGGTTCAACTGGTTGCTCTGGTTCTTCCGGCTTACCCGGTTCAACTGGCTTTTCAGGTTCTTCCGGCTTGCCTGGTTCAACTGGTTTTTCAGAATTCTTACTGTAAACTACGGTTTCAGTAATATCCTCAGTATCACTATCTACATTTTCAACACTGCCAATTTCTTTTTTATCGGCCGTGTAGCCAGCAATTTCTGGAGAAATAACCTGTACAAATGTTGTGCCATCAAGTGCAGTCCACTTAATTCCATCAGAAACTTTTCTACCATTTTCATCTAAAATAATGATTTCACCAGTCACTTTATCAATTACCGCTGTACCACGGAATCTTAAAGTTTGAACCACATCATCCTTTGCCTTAGTTCCGTCAGCGTAAACGTACTTAATTGTACGAGTAATGGTCTTATCTAAAGCAATTGAATCAAATGGATATTTCGGACCTTCAGGGTTGTCTGGATTAATTGGATCATCCCCTGTGAACTTATCATCAGGAGTAACAGTAATTGTACCGTGCTTGAATATCACATAGAAGGTCTTAGTTGTTTCGCCAAATTTACCACCAGTGTAACCGTCTTTAACTAGTTCGTAGCCTAAACTTTCGTAGTATTTGATCTTGTCAGCTGTACTGTAATTGATTGACTCATTGTATTTGCCATCAACCGTTGCTGTTTCAAGTGCTTTACCTGTAGTTTCATCAACGTAGATAATTTCAGCTTTCGCTGCATTAGCTGTGTAGACAACTTTGGTTTCAAGATTATTACTATCTTGGTTAATGCCTTCAACTGCATTCACAACTGGCTGATCTGGAGTGTAGCCACTAATTGTTGGAGAGATCACTTCAATGAAAGTTGTGCCATCCTTTGCTGTCCAAGTTAACTTACCTGGAATTGGTTTACCATTTTCGTCTAACTTAACATTACCGTTTTCATCTACTTCCACGTATTGGCCAGTTACCTTATCAATCACACCAGAACCAGTGAACGTTAATGTTTGAGTGTGACTTGGTCTAGCTACAGTTCCGTTTGCGTAAACATAGTGAATAGTATGTGTTACATCTTTATTCAAGTTAGCTGAATCAGTCGGATATTTTGAACCTTCTGGATCGTTTGGATTAATTGGTTCATCAGGCTTTCCAGGATTTTCTGGATTTACAACTACAGTTCCATGTTTAAATGTTACATAGAATTTCTTAGTTGTTTCACCGAATTCACCACCAATATAACCATCTTTAACTAACTCGTAGCCTAAACCTTCATAGTACTTGATCTTATCAGTTGTACTATAGTTGATTGTTTCATTGTACTTGCCGTCTACTGTAGCTATTTCTAGCTCCTTACCAGTGGTTTCGTCAACGTAGACAATCTCAGCCTTAGCAGCATTAGCTGTGTAAGTTACAGTATGAACATAGTTTTCACTATCATGTGCCACATTTTCAACACCATCGATTTGCACGTGGCTAGGTGTATGACCTGTAATTTCTGGAGATGTAACAGCTAAGAAACTGTTTCCAAGCGTAGCCACCCAGTTTAACTTACCAGGAACTGGCTTACCGGCTGCATCTAGCTTAATGTTGCCATCTTCATCAACTTCTACATATTCACCAGTTACTTTATTAATGTGGCCAGATCCTGTAAATGTAATTGTCTGAGTATGGCTTGGATTTGCTGTTGTGCCATCAGCATAAACATAATGAACAGTATGTGTCACATCCTTATTTAAAGCACCGGAATCAGTTGGATATTTAACATCCCCGCCTGGATTAATGTTTTCACCAGGTTTTCCAGGATTTTCTGGATGAACGTGAACTACACCATGTTTAAATGTCACATAGAAAGTCTTAGTTGTCTCACCAAATTCACCGCCATTATAGCCATCTGAAACTAATTCGTAGCCCAAGTTTTCGTAGTATTTAATCTTATCAGCTGTACTGTAATTGATGACATCGCCGTATTTTCCATTTAGCATTACAGCTTCTAGTTCTTTACCAGTAGTCTTATCTACAAAAATAACCTTTGCATCGGCATCATTTGCAGTGTAAGTAACCACAATTACATTGCTTGGCATATCATGGGTCACTTTAGTTCCAGCAACATTAGCTTTGTCTGGTGTATAACCAGTTATAGTCGGGGAGCTCACTTCAGTAAACTTAGGATCTGAAACATTTGCATTCCATACAAGTTTGCCTTCAATTGGTTCCCCATCATCGCCAAGAATAACTTTACCGTTTTCATCAAGAACTACGTATTTTCCAGTTGTCTTATCTACAACTCCATAAGCAGTAAACTTAACAGTTTGCTTGTTACTTTCAGCTGCTGCATTTCCATTTGCATAAACATATTGGATCTCTTGAGTTACTTCTTTATTGTAATCTTCTGATCCATAGACTGGACTGTCAGGATCTTTAGGATCAATAATGATCAAATCTCTAGTTAAATGAACCTTAAAACTGTTCTTGGCTTCTTCTGCAGAATAGTAGTAATCTTTACCGAATTCGTAATCACTACTTACAAGTTTGTAGCCATTATTTTCAAACATTTTAAGCGTAGCTTCAGGATTTAAATTCCAACTAATGATGTGATCAACCTTACCATTAACAGTATCACTACCGATAACTTTTCCAGTTACATCATCAATATATTGAATCTGAGCAGTTTGCTGATTTGCATAGTAAAGAACTTCCTCAGTGATGTTATCCGAGTTACCACTTACTAAAACTGATTCTACTTGCAACCTATTTGCACCGTATCCTGAAATCTTTGGTGAATTTACTTGAGCAAAAGTATAGTTAGCATTGCCGTCTTCTGCAGTCCAAACAATATCGCTAATCCAAACTTTATCTACAAAGTCATATTGACCTTTTCCAATAAAGCTAACCTTTTGAGTAACAGAACTAGCAGCTACTTGCCCTTTATTAGGACCATCAGCATAGACATATGTAATGACACGATTTACTTCTTTAGTTTGTGAGTTTTCAGCTATTTTATGTTTCAGCGTAATTACATAGTCATTGCAGCCTGGGTTATAGTCTGCATCTCCAAAGACCGTAGTATACCCTAAAGGATTATTCACTAAAATGTAGCCATTATTTTCGTAATTCTTAATGCTGCCTAAGACGTTATCAATAACCTGGTAATTAATTACTTCACCATAATTTCCAGCAATATTGATAGTAGTACCAAGTTGTTTTTGAGATGTTTCATCCCAGAAAACAATTGTTCCTACCTGAGCTTTTTTATCGTAAATGATATTTTCTATCTTTAACTTTTCATTCTGCTCTACTTTATCTGCTGTACTCCACTTTTGATTAGTAGTGTAACTAATGATATCTGGAGATTTAAGAGATTCAAAAGTTGTCTTATCAGCAGTCCATTTTAGACTAGCATTTTTATTAGTAATCTCAGTAGCAATTAAGTCATTACCTACTTGTTGGGTACCAGCAACTAGGACAATATTTCCAGTTACTTTATCGCGATAACCAGTAGCAGTGAAAGTTGCTGTCTGAGTAGTTGAAGGACGTAGCTCATTACCCACTGTATCTACATAGTGAATATCTTTTTGAACTGTTTGCGATTCATTAACTGCTTCAAGCACATGCTTTAATTGAATTTCAAAGCTTAAATCATGTACACCAAACTGTGTTCCAGGCCTATAGTTATTACTAATAACTACATAGCCACTATCAAGCAAACTAGAGAGAGTAGCGTCTAAATCCACAAAGTTAATTTGAGCATGTACTTTTCCAGTAGCGTTTAATTGAGCAAGACTATTACGATCATTGTCCATATCAATAATTGTAATTGTAGCTTTTGCATCTTCACGTAAACGGTAAATTACTTTGATATCTTCACCTGGATTTTCAGGAATTACATATTCAATATCAGCAATGTATCCTGCAATAATTGGCGTATCGGTTCTACCAGCCTCTGTTGGATCAGTTAAATTATTATTAAACTTCACAGCATCTCCAATTTGATTACCATTTTCATCAACTGGAATAATTGACCCCAAGTCCTTGTAAATAAACTGTACTTCATGAGCTGAGTCAGTTACGAATGGATTTCTTGCAGTAAAGTTTTTATGAGTAAATTTAACTGATTTACCAGCTTCTACAGTATGACTTTCAATCACACGATCCATGTTACTGCCGTCATACATAAGAACTTCCATCTTACCTGTAGCATCAATTTGACGGTAAACCACAGTAAAGTCAACTGTTAATTGGTTAACAGTACCTTCTGTTCTATTGCCAGAACTGTAGTAAACCTTCTTGTAGTAACTACCATCACCAAATTGAGAAATAGTTCCAGTAAATGATCCACTAGGAATATTTGAGCCATCTAAATAAAAGCCATCAATTAGTTGTTTGTATTGATCAACATTATCGATAACAAATTCTTGTCCTGTCCAACCAGAAACACTAACATTAGGATATTTATCAGTACCTGGAATTTCAACTAAATTACCATCTTTATTGTGGTAGTAGTACTTAATTACAGATTCTTCAGTATGAACTGGAATAATTTCACCAACTGAACTTGCATCCAAGTTAGTAATATTTCCTAGGCCATAGACAATTTTTGTGCTACCCACAACTGTCGTAGCATTACCAACAGGCATTGAACTACCACCAACTGTGATATTAGATTTACCACTGTTTACAATTAAAAAGTCTCTATCGCTAACTTCAATTTTTTTGAAATATCCAGCTTTAATGATATGCTCAGCTATCAGATTTTTATAATCAGCATCAGTCACGTAAGCATAGAGATTTTCATCAGTTAAATCATTACGGTTTACAGATAGAATAAGTTTCTTATTACTACTATTCCAAGTTCCAGTATTATTTAAATTCAAAATCTGATATATATACTTGTCATTGCCAATTAAAGCACCAGCTTCTTTGGGATATTTATCTGTATCAGTTGCAGGAATAGTCACAGAAGCCTTACTTTGAACTTCTTTAACATCTGTTTGACCGGTAGTTTGATTGTTTTCTTCTACTACAGTTTCTTCAATTGGAGAAACTGCATTTTCAATCTTCGTTTCAGCTTCAACAGGAGCAGTTTCTGCTACCTTATCTGTAATCTCAGTTTTAGGTACTTCTTCTGTTGCAACTATTTCTGTGCTTTCACTTGAATTATTCGTTTCTACGCTAACTGCCTTATGTTCTTCGTTAGCTGTTTGAAGATTTTCTACATTAGTAGTTCCTTCTTCAACAGAAGGAATACTATCGTTTTTGGACTCATTATTTTGTTCATATGAGGGAGTTAAATTAGGCTCAACTGCTTGACTATTACTTAAGTGTTCAGTTGCTTCTGTACCTCCCCCATTTGTATTTTGAGCAGTCAGATTATTATCAATTGTTGTATTTTCAACTTCATTGTTTGTTTCTATTGAAGCCACTTTTGCTTGTTCTGCATTCAGAGCTTCACTTTGCTCTTCAGTACTTACTGTATTTTCAACATTTTCTTTTAAGCTATCAGCTAGATTACTTGTTACATTTACACTCTCTTCTTGAGCAACTGTAGTATCAGCTTTAACTGTTCGACCATTAACTCCCATAAAGGTTAACCCAATCAATACAGAGGCAGCCCCTACAGTAAACTTACGTATAGAGAAGCGTTGCTTTTGCGGTCTAATTTTCCGCATTTTTTCACTATAATTGTTCTTGGAAACCATAATTTTACCCTCATACTTCTAGTATTAGGTGAGTATTAAGTTATAGCTTTCATGCTAGCGATTAATTTATATAGTAATCGCTTACTTCACCTTTTATAATATTTATTTTTTACAATAAGTAAGTATACTGAGGATCTATGATCCAATTGTGTACAATTTGTGATTTTTGTGTGAATTTGCGGCTTGCCAATGTTATAAATTATTTGCTATATATCAATACATAATGCGGTACCATAAATACCATAATTTTAATCCTATACAAATCACAAATTTCTATATGTTATTTAATATACAAAAAAGCAAGATCCGATAAAATTGGAATCTTGCTTTTAAATTAATTATTTTTACTCATCTGGATCTTTAGAAATAGGTTTCTTCCAGAAACTCATGATTAATCCAGCTACAATAGAACCAATAATTGTAGCAACAAAGTAAAGTAGAATGTGGTTAGATAATGGAGATACCCATAATCCACCATGAGGAGCTGGTACTTGAATATGCCATAATCCTACAAGTAAGCCGCCCACTGCAGAACCAATTACACAGGAAGGAATAACACGACCTGGGTCAGCTGCAGCAAATGGAATAGCACCTTCAGTAATGAATGAGAATCCTAGAATCCAGTTTGAAACACCAGCACGACGTTCTTCTTTAGTGTAACGATTCTTAAAGAAAGTAGTACCAATTGCAGTAGCAAATGGAGGAACCATTCCACCTACCATAACAGCTGCCATCATAACAGCTGCAGTTGCAGAATGCGGATCATTAGCAAAAGCACCTGAAGCAAAGACGTAAGCAGCCTTGTTGAAAGGACCACCCATATCGATAGCCATCATCCCTGCTAGGATTAAAGTTAAAATTACGAGGTTTCCAGTCCCCATACTATTCAAGAAGTGGGTAATAGCAAAGTTAATTGAACTAAAGATTGGGTTGATGATGTAGAACATAATCAACGCAATGAAGAGTAAGCCCAAGATTGGGTAGATCAACATTGGCTTCATACCTTCTACAGATTTTGGAAGTTTAGCAAACAACTTCTTCAAGCCAATCATCATATATCCAGCGATAAAACCTGCGGCAATACCACCTAAGAAACCTGCTGGAGATACAGCATGAGCTTGAACATTAACTTGTAAGCCGTTAGTCCCATTAACAATGGCTGCCATGTAACCACCAACAAATCCTGGCATCAAAGCAGGCAAGTCACCGATTGACTCAGCAATATAAGCAGCTAAAACTGGAACCATGAAGGCAAAGGCCAAGTTACCTGCACTGTTTAAGAAAATAAATGCAGGATTCTTAGCACCACCAGCCATATAGTTTTCAACGATAAAGGAGATGGCCATTAAGATACCACCACCAATAACGAATGGAAGCATGTGGCTAATACCACTCATTAAGTTCTTGTAGATCGAAGCCCATAAGCCTTGTTTTTCTTTGGCACTATCATCGTTAGCACTAGCATTACTATCAGCATGATAAATCGGAGCTTTATTTTCTAAGATATCTTCAATTAACTCTTGTGGATGATTAATACCATCAACAACAGGCTTCATCACAAGTTCTTTGCCATCAAAACGTGGCATTTCAACTTTCTTATCAGAAGCAATAACAACACCTTTAGCGCGTTTGATCTCTTCAGGAGTAAGTCTGTCTTTCACACCTTCAGAACCATTAGTTTCAATTCGAACATCAACGCCTAATTTCTTACCAGCCTTAATTAAAGCTTCTTGAGCCATATAAGTGTGAGCAATACCATTAATACATGCAGTAACCCCAACAATTAGAGGTTTTTGCTCATTAGCAGGCTTAGCTGCTTCTTTTGCAGCTTCTGCTTTTCTTTTTTCAGCATCAGCCTTATCTTGAGCATCTTTTTCAGCTTCAGCCTTTTTAAAAATATCAATTACTTCTTCTGGCTTAGTTGCTGCCTTCAAAGCACTCACAACATCTGGATTAATTAATAAACTAGATAATTTGGCTAATGCTTGTAAGTGCGTATTATCAGCACCAGCTGGTGCTGTAATCATAAAGAATAAGTGAACTGGTTGACCATCAAGAGAATTATAATCAATTCCCTTAGGACTCTTTGCAAATAAAACAGCAGCACGGTTAATATATTTGTTTCTTGCATGTGGCATCGCAATTCCATCGCCAATACCAGTTGTTGATTCTTTTTCACGAGCCCAAATTGATTTAATGAATTCGTCTTCGTTATTCACAACGTCTTGCTTTACTTCAAGATCAGCCATTTCTTTAATTGCTTCTTCTTGAGTAGTAGCCTTAAGATCCATAATCATTAAATCAGGACTTAAAAGATCTTCAATTTTCATGAAAGTAACTCCTTATCCTAATTTTATTTTTTATTTTTAACTACTTTACTTCTTCAACTGTAATTTGTGGCAAAACAGTATCGATTTGACTCTTAACTGCAATGTCTTCAGTAAATGCAGTAGCTCCGCCGCAAGCAGATCCTACTTTCAATGCTTCAACAACATCATGAGTCTTGTAGTAAGTACCTACGAAACCAGCAATCATTGAATCTCCAGCCCCAACAGAGTTAACTGCAGTACCAACAGCGGCACTTGCATGATAAATGTGGTCCTTAGTTACTAGATAAGCACCATCACCCGCCATAGAAATCATGACATTTTGTGCTCCCATATCTAAAAGCTTCTTAGCTGCTTCAAGCATTTCTTTATCATTAGCAAAGCTTGTATTAAACAAAGCAGCTAATTCATGATGGTTAGGCTTGATAACTAATGGGTGATACTTCAAAGTTGCAAGTAAAGCTTCACCAGTTGTATCAATTGCAAATTCGGCACCGGCTTCTCTAATAGTTGGTAACAATTGCTCATAGAAATCTGTTGGTAAACTTGGTGCTAAACTACCGCTTAATACAACAATATCGCCTTCATTAAGATCATCCAAACGCGCCTTAAATGCAGTAATTTCTTGTTCATCAATCTTTGGACCAGCCGCATTAATTTCAGTTTCTTTTTGAGCATGAACTTTTACATTAACACGGGTATCATCAGAAATAGTTACAAAATCACTTTCGATTTTTTTAACGTTTAATTGGCGAACCAATTCCTTGCCAGTAAAACCACCGACAAAGCCCCAAGCAGTATTATCAACATCAAGTTGGTTTAAGATTTGCGAAACATTAATTCCCTTGCCACCAGCTAAAAATTGACAATCATTTGAACGATTAACGCTACCAGCATCAACCTTTTTTAATTGCATAACATAATCTAATGCTGGATTAACTGTAACAGTATAAATCATGACCGAGCCTCCTCAACTCTGATTTGTTTAGGTAGAAGATTCTTCTTGCCTATATTTAAATGGTTAGTGATGAGTATTGCCTCATTGATATGTGCAAAGCTTGCAAAATTTGCTGCTCCAATCTTACTACTATCCATTAAAACGAAAGCTTCTTTTGCTTGTTCAATAGCAGTCTTTTTTATTCCAGCTTCTGCAGGATCTGGAGTAGTAAATTGCCCTTCTGTTGTTAAACCGTTGGCACCAATAAATGAAACAGATAAATTCATTTCCTGCAGTTGTTTCATTGCAGTATTACCTACCACAGCATGTGTTTCAATCTTCGCCTCGCCCCCTAACAAGCGAGTCTGAATACCATTCTCTAAACATGCTAATGCAATATCAACACCATTGGTCAACACATGTAAATCCTTAATTTCTCGCAAAAATGACACCATTTCATACGTTGTCGTTCCAGCGTCAAGGAAAATATGGTCTCCACTAGTAATATGGTTTATTACGGCAAAACGAGCAATTTCACGCTTCTTATCAACATTAAGATTAAATCTAACCTGCTGTTCAACATCGCGTGAATAATCTTGCAATGAACGTGCACCACCATGTACACGTACAATTACACCACGTTTTTCTAATTCAATGAGGTCACGGCGAATTGTTGACTCTGACGACTTAGTCAACTTACATAACTCATTAACACGACAGATACTATGATTATTAATATAACTTGCTATCGCTTGTTGACGTTCTTCAGTCAGCATCGTTCATCATCACCTCGTTTAATATGATAAACGCTTTCAATTATAAAATCAATCATTTTTCTTCAAAATCGGTCATATTCATTCATTATTAGTCATAACTAACTTCATGAAAAGCTAAGCCTAAATAAAAAAGCTAACGACTTAATCGCTAACTTTTAATTTATTATCAAATTTGTATATACTTTTGATCCTTAAAAATAAAGTCTATTTTCTTGTCCATAGCTCTAAGCTCAATTCTTTGATAGATCGGTTGATAGCCATGTTTTTTCAAATTAATACTTGTTCTATTTTTATCAATATTTATCTCATACAAATTATATTCACCATTTTTATAAGCAAAATCAGCACCATTATCTTGATAATGCGTATAGTTACCATGTTCGCCAAACACTCTAAAGATCATCTTTTCATCTGGTTTAGATGAAATATGATTCTTCAATTTTCCCCAAGGCAAAATCGTATCTTTCTTAATAAATAAAGGCAATTTATCAAGCGGCGCATTAACTAAAATTGTATTGTTACCACTATACGTAACATTATTCCAAAAATCAATCCATTCACCTTGCGGTAAATAAACAGCTCTAAAGTTTTTCCCTTCTTCAACTACCGGTGCAACTAAAATTCTCGTACCAACCATATATTCATCATTCATATTTTTAACCATTGAATCAGTTGGATAGTTTAAAACTAAAGGTCGCATAAGTGGTAAGCCGTTTTTACTTTCTTTGACAAACAGGTCATAAAGGTAAGGAATAAAGTGATAACGAAGCTGCAAATATTTACGGTACGTTGATAAAGTTGGCTCGCCAAATACCCATGGTTCCTGCGAGCGTGTTCCTAAAGCTGCATGATTTCGAAGAAGTGGACTAAAAATTGCAGCTTCAATCCATCTTGTTAATAATTCAGGTGTAGTATCAGCACCAAATCCGCCAATATCAGTTCCTGCAAATGCAAACCCGCTCATTCCGAGATTGCATAACTGCGGAATCATCATTTGTAGATGAACCCATAAGCTTTGATTATCACCAGTCCAAACAGTAGAATATTTTTGCGTTCCAGCATAAGCAGCACGAGTAATCACGAATGGTCGCTTGCCACTTGCTTTCTTTAAGCCATTATAAGTTGCTTTAGCCATATTATGACCATAAACATTGTGTATTTTACCATGTGTTGATTTTTTATCTTCATCACTAAAAATGATATCTTCAGGAATTTCTCCATTAAATGAAGCTGGTTCATTCATATCATCCCAAATTCCGTCAACGCCTAAATCAACTAAGAACTTACAATTTTCTGCCCACCATTTTCTAACTGCTTTATGACCAAAATCAGGATAAACCGCATCCCCAGGCCAAACCTTATTAACATAAACTTGACCATTTGGCGCCTTGACAAAATAACCTTTTTTAAGTCCTTCTTGATAAATCTGATAAGATTCATCTTTTTTCACACCCGGGTCAATAATTGTAATAATGTGCAAACCTAATTTATGCAATTTATTGATAAATTTCTTGGGATCGTCATAGGTATCCGTCCGCCAAGTAAAAACACGATAGCCATCCATATAATCAATATCTAAATGAATCGCATCACATGGAAGATGATATTTACGCATTTTATCAACAATTTCTCCCACTTTCTCAGCACTAATGCTGTATCCCCAACGAGACTGTTGATAACCTAAAGTCCATTTCTGCGGCAGCGGCGTTCTACCAGTTAAATAGGTATAGTTTTCAACAACCTTTTTTAAACTACTGCCGCCAATAATGTAATAGTCAATATTTCCATCATCAGCTGCATAGTAGTAATACTTATTGCTTTCTTTTCCTAAATCAAAATAACTATGATACGTATTATCGAAAAAAATCCCATAGGGATGATTGTTTTTTAAACCAATTAAAAATGGAACAGATTTATAAAGTCGCATAAAGCTCTCTACTTGGGGCTCTGGATTATCAGTATTCCAATTTTCATAAGCATAGTGGCGTTTATTTAAAAATCCCGTCTTATCTCCCAAGCCGTAAAACTGTTCGTCTGCTGATAATTCCTTAACTAGTTCATAATAATGACTATTCTTTTCTGTACCAACTGCTACTTCATGTCCTTCAGATTCTGCTAATTTTTGATGGCTAGCATCTACTTGACGATCAAGCGGAATTCGGTTACCACGATAATCAATAATTAATGGATTTTCTTGTTCATCGTAAACATCAATTTTTTCATCATCATAAATTTTAATAATTAGTTTTGAAGTCTTCAGTTCAAAATAATTAGCTATTTTTTTAACTTTAAAACTTGTTTCTTTAGTCTTACTTCCTTCAATTGCATAAGAATTATTGCTACACCCGCGATCTTGAAATACACGAACTATTTCAGAAGTTAAAACAGATAAAGTAAGAATGGAATTAGTAAACTTTATTTTAACTTGATTGCGATCAATTATATATTTTTCCAAATTATTTCTATTCATATTCAGCCTCATAATCTTGTATTCGCCTCCAATTTTATCATAAAAAAGACCGCTCTCCTTTTGAACGAAGAGCAGTCATCTAATATAAATTTTTATTCTTTTATTCCTTGCAATGCACGTTTCATATTTTTCCACATGCCATTATCATCAGTTTGTAAAATTAAACTTGGGTAAATTTTTCTAATCCACAAAATCGATCCCATTAAAAATATCACTAAGATTACCATTGAAACCCCAGCTTCTAGATTTGTCGCATTTCCTTTAATTAGCCGAAGTGGCATTAAGAAAGAAGATAAAAATGGTACATAAGACATAATTATTGCAAAAATACTGTCGGGGTTATTAGACAAACTCATGCTGCTGAATAAACCAAGTAAAGTCAAATAAACTAGAGGTTGAACCGCCTTATTAGCATCTTCTGCCTTAGTTACAATTGCACCACAAACCGCAGCATAGACAATATATAGGATCAATCCTAAAATCACGAATACTAATCCCCATGAAATTATTTGTCCTAAAACTTGATCAATTGCCGGTTTTACTTGAGTAAAAGTTTCTTTAACTCTATCAATTTGTGGAGCTAAATAATAAAATCCAGAAAACATTAGTGCATAAATTATTAATTGTGTAAGAATTTCCATAAAAATCCCTAAAACTTTACCATCAAAATAATTTCCACCTGGCATACTTGAAAAGATCATTTCCATGATCTTAGTCCCTTTTTCACTGGCAATATCTTGCGCCATAATAGTGCTATAAGTCTGAACCAAAAAGTACAAAACAAAAATCAAAATCCAAAAAGTAGCCGTTTTCAAATTTTTCTCATCATTTGCATCCAGCTTTTTACTATTAGTTTTTTCAGTAAATTTAACTTTTTGAGAAAGTGATTTTAGCTGCTGCTCACTAAGTTTTGCATTCTTTAGATTAAGTACTTGTTGCTGGGCGTTTAAACCTCGCATCAATTCTTCTTTAAGATCACTATCAAGTCTTTCCGTACCATAGTAAGTCGCTTCTAACTGAGCAGAAGTATTTTCAACGACAATATAGCCACTAACGTCTCCAGCCTGATATGCTTTTTCAGCTTTTGTCTTATTCTTATACATATCAAAATCTTTGGTTTTCTTTAAAGGCTGAACTAAACCCTCGTTTTGGCTCACAATACCCACTTTTGTATTATCGTCAAAAGCCGAAGACGAACTCATTCCAAAGAAAAATGAAATAATTAACACAATAAATGGTGCAAAAATCATCAATAAAAATGACCAATTTTTAACTTCCCTGCGGTAGGTTTCTTTAGCTACTAACCAAGTCTTATTCATTATTTTCACCGGCTTTCAATTTAAAGATTTCATCTAAAGTTGGTGGTTCTTGATCAAAAGTTTGCAAATATTCTCCATGAGACAAAATTTTAAAAATTTCTTGGCCATAATTAGCTGCTGCTAGCCAAAGCTTATAAATACCATTATTTTGTAAAATAGCATTTTCTACCCCAGGTAATTTCTTGACCTCATCAAGTCCTAAATCTGCCCTAATAAATAGACGTGTTAGGCCAAAATTATTTCGCACTTCATTTACCGTACCATTTAAAACAAGATGACCATTGTTAATCATCACTACATCATCACATAATTCTTCAACATTAGACATGTCATGATCAGAAAATATAATTGTTGCACCACGCCTTTTTTCTTGAAGAATTACATTTTTAATTATTTCAACATTTACGGGATCTAAACCACTGAATGGCTCATCTAAAATAATTAAATTTGGCTGGTGAATAAGTGTTGCAATTAGTTGAATCTTTTGTTGGTTTCCTTTAGATAGACTCTTGATTTTATCAGTAGTCTTGCCCTTAACTTCTAATTTCTGCATCCAGTCCTGCAAATCATGCTTTACAGTATCTTTTTTCATGCCTTTTAAAATAGCTAAAAAGCTGACTTGGTCTAAAACTGTGAGCTTAGGCATTAAACTACGCTCTTCTGGCAAATACCCCACAGAATTGTAGTCACGGCTTGAAAAAGAACGATTATCAATAGTAATTTCGCCCTGATACTTAACAAACTTCAGAATGCTATGAAAAAGAGTAGTTTTTCCTGAGCCATTTTTACCAATTAAGCCTAATATTTTTCCATTATCTGCTTTGAAGTTAATATCAAATAAAACTTGTTTACTTCCAAAGCTTTTATTCAAATTTTTTACTTGTAACATAGCTTTTTCTTTCTAAATAAATTCTATTAAAGTTATCCCAATTATATCAATATTCCTCCTAGAAATCTTTTTTTATACCAAAAAAGCCCCTCAGCTATCTAAAACTGAGAGGCTTTATCTTATTTATACATATATTTTGCAGTTGCCTCTTTAGGATCTATTCCATTACGAATCTTCAAAGCAAGTTCAATTGAAACATCAGCAATAATTGACTGAGGATCAATCACATTATAAGGATGATCTGGTGCCTTTTCTTGAGCAAGCGATAATTCCGTACATCCCAATAAAATTACATTGCAACCATATTTATCATGCATTGTCTTCAAGATCTTATGATACAAATCATGATCAACAATACCCTTTTCCTTAATATCACTGTAAATTAATTCATTGACCATAGGCTGAATTTCGGGACCACCTAATTCTACCTTCTTGCCAACGCATTCTAATTCGTCCACATACAAATGATCATAGATAGAACCTTCAGTTGCAATTAAGCCAATTTTTTCTTCCTTAGGAAAATCATCTACAAATTTATGCACAGCAATCCGCATCATGTGTAAAAATGGTACATCAGTTAATGCAGCCAAATCGTCATAAAAATAATGTGCGGTATTACATGGCATCACAAAGAAATCAGGATTAAGCTTTGCTTGACTTAAAACATCATCTTTTAAATCATAGAAAAAGTTAGGCTTACTATGATCCATGATATAAGCAGTTCGATCGGGAATTTGAGCATCATTTACTAAAATATAATTCAAATAATCTTGGTCTTTAGCGATTTTAACTCGGTGATTAATTAAGCGGACATAACTTTCAGTTGCGATTGTCCCCATTCCGCCAATAATTGAGAAAAAGTGCTTCATAACTATTCCTCATCGTCTTTTTCTAATTCATTAATTACACTTTCAGCCACTTTAATATCAGTTGGATATGGTGTATCTACTCCGCGAATCTTTTGGAATGGATCTGCACCCTTCCCGCAAATTAAAACAATATCATCTTTATTAGACATTGCAATTGCATCATGAATTGCCTTTTCACGGTCTAATTCAATTGTGACATCAACTTTTTCATGATCAATGCCAGCATCAATTTCTTGAGCAATATCCATTGGATCTTCAAAACCAGGATCATCAGTAGTCAAAAATGCCTTATTTGCATATGCAGTCAAACTTTCACTAAATCCAGGGCGACGTGATACTCCCTTATCCCCAGGAGCTCCAACAACTACAATGATCTTTGGATTATTGAATTCACGTTGCATAAAGCTCATTAAGGCTATCATTGAGGCCTTATTATGTGCATAGTCAACGATAACTGTCCCATGGTTCTTTGATGGTAAAGTTTCCATTCGACCTGGAATTGTTACGTGACGAATTCCTTTAGCACATTCTGCATAGCTTTCACCAGCAAGACCAGCACCAATAATTGCAGCAGTACCATTCATCTCGTTGAAGTCACCAATCATTTGAAGAGTGTAATCTCCAGCGATTGGTAATTTCTTAGCTTTTTCAGAAGCACAGAATAACTTAAATTCAGTTTCCTTCATGTCTGTTTCAACTGATTGGAAACGGAAATCAATTGGTTGTTTTAAGTTAGGATTTTCGAAATCATTTCTAGCAAACAAATAGATACTATCTGGATTAGTAGTCGTAGTTGCTGCTGCATAAATTTCATCAAAGTGGTCTGACATTGCGTTAATAATACACTTACGCGAGTTAACCATTAATTGTAATTTACAATGCAGATAATCTGCGAAGTTAGGGTGTTCATTTGGACCGATATGGTCTGGAGTAATATTTAAGAAAAATCCTAGATCATAGGTTAAACCAAAGACACGATTTTTCTTATAAGCTTGACTAGAAACTTCCATTACCAAATGAGTCATACCATTATCAACAGCTGTTCTCATATCACGGAACAAGTCTAAACTTTCAGGCGTAGTCAAACTAGACTTGAACTTATCTTCAGGCCTTGGTCCGACAATATCATCTACTGATGAAAATAAAGCTGTTCGACCCCCGTTAATTTGGTCAAGCATCCCTTTCAAGAAATAAGCAGATGTAGTTTTACCTTTTGTACCAGTGAAGGCTACAACATATAAATCATCTTGCGGGAATCTGTAAAAAGCAGCCGATAAAAGAGCCATGGCTTTAGTTACGTCTCTAACAACTAAAGCATGCATTCCTTTACCTTCTGGATATGGTTGTTCTGCTACATAACAAGTAGCTCCACTATCTTTAGCCATTGATAAATAAGTAGGTCTAAAGCCTTTACCCTTACAGAAAAACAAGGTATTTGTTTTTATATCACGTGAATCATATGAAATATAATCCATTTTAGTTGGAACCGCATCTTGTACTGCACTTGACTTAAGCAAGTGGTGTTCCTTCAAAATTAAGATGCAAGTGTTTAAAGAAATGCTAGAATCGCTCATTTTTTCTCCCCAATTTTTTAATCAATTCAGCCTAAATTATAGCACACCATCATTTTGCTTTGGGGCTATTGAGTGGTAGTTGAATAATAAAACTAGTTAATTCTGATGTTGACTGACACTTAATTGTCCCGCCATGTAAGTCAACAATACTTTTCGTAATCGCTAAACCTAATCCAGTACCGCCGGTTTTTAAATTTCTTGAACTTTCTACTCGATAGAAGCGATCAAAGATTTTTTGCAAAGACTTCTTAGGTATCTGCTCCCCATTATTTTCAACTCTAAGTTCTACAAATTTATTATTCACCTTATTGGCAATTAAATTAATTTCAGTTGCACCATGACCATATTTCAAGGCGTTTGAAATCAAATTATTTAGCATTCGCACAATCATTTTAGCATCAGCATCAATTACTAAATCTCTTGGTCGTGTTACTACATTAAAGGTAATGTTTTTCTTTTCTGCTTCTAATTCAAAACCAGCTGCTACCTGTTCAAGCATTGAATTAACATGGAGCGGTGCTAAGACTAGTTTATTATTCGTTGACGAACGAAGCGTAGTGTATTCAAATAAGTCTTCAGCTAAAGCTTTCATTTGTAGAGCTTTATCATAGGCGATTTTAATATATTTAGCTTGATCCTCATTTAGTTCGCTACTCTTTAATAAACCCAAGTAGCCAATAATTGAAGTTAGCGGTGTTCTGATATCATGAGATACGTTAGTAATCAAATCATCCTTTGATTGCTCAATCTGGCGCTCTTCTTCCATTGAAGCTACGGTACTATCAACTAAAGCGTTAATTGAATCGATTACCTTTTGTAAATCTGTCTTTACTACAAAAGGAATTCGATGATCAAAGTGACCATCAGCTATATAATGTAATTCTTCAATAACATGCCGCAGTTGCATTTGACGATATCTCCTAATCAATCGCCAGTAAACAACAATGGCATCGCCCACTAACATAACACCAACAAAAAGTCGTTGCCAAGACCATAAATGCATCCCGTTAGCAAAAGTAATTGTCTTTTTGAGAAAGAATATACCATTTTCTAAACGTGGATCATTCAATACTGCCAAATTAAGCAAAATAATAATCGAAAGATTCAATAGCAAAAGCAGAATAACAGTTATAACGCCTTCGCCAAATAATTCACTTTTTTCTTTCGTGGTTAGGATTACTTTTTGTTTTTTCATCCTTACTAAGCCTCTACTTTATAGCCTACTCCCCAAACTGTTTGGATAACTTCTTCTCCATCAGTTGCTTTTTGAATCTTATCACGCAAGTGAGAAACGTGAACCATAACTGTTTTAGCTGAAACAACCGATTCTTGTTGCCATACTCTTTCAAAAATTTCATCTGCACTAAATACGCGATTAGGATGACTAGCAAGCATGTATAAAATTCCAAACTCTAAAGCAGTTAATTGAATAACTTTCCCTGTTAAAGTCTTAACTTCATGTGAGTCCTTATTAATTACTAAGGGTCCTACTTCTAATACATCTGGCTTGTCGTCTTTGACTTCTTTTTGACTGCGACGGAGCAATGATCTTACTCGCGCCATTACTTCTAATGGGTTAAATGGCTTAACAACATAATCATCTGCTCCAGTAATCAATCCTTGAATTTTATCCATATCGCTAGTCTTAGCTGAAACAACTAAAATTGGAATTTCTGAATCTTTTCTAACCTCTTTAATAACTTCAATTCCCGACATTTGTGGCATCATAATATCAAGAATCATCAATGCAATCTCTGGATTAGTAGAAAGTTTAGTTAAGGCTTCTTTACCACTATAAGCGGCAATTGGTTCATAACCTTCATTTTTTAAATATATACTTAATAATTCAACGATTTCTTTATCATCATCAACAACTAAGATCTTCATGAGGAATGTCTCCTTATTCTATATTTATCACGTAAAAAAACTACTATTAATATTTTACCTGTTTTACATCTATTTACCTAAATTAAACCACGTTTTTAAAGAATCATAAAAAATGAACCCTAGAAAAAATATCTAGAGTTCATTTTCTAACTAATCTAATTCTTTTTTACCAGTATACAACTCGTAATAATAGCCTTTTTGCTTCAAAAGTTCTTCGTGATTACCACGTTCAATAATATGACCATGATCCAGAACTAAAATGAGGTCTGAGTTAACAATGGTTGATAAACGGTGGGCGATCACAAAACTAGTTCTACCAGCAAGCAAGTTATCCATCCCTGCTTGAACCATTCGTTCAGTCCTAGTATCAATACTTGATGTTGCTTCATCTAAGATCATCACCGGTTCATCAGCAATCATGGCTCTAGCAATACTTAATAACTGCATTTGACCTTGTGACAAATCGCCACCATCTCCATCAATTACAGTCTCATATCCATCATCTAGCTCATGAATAAATTCATCAGCATGTGCTAAACGAGCAGCTTGATAAACCTCGTCATCACTCGCATTTGGTTTTCCAAATCGAATATTGTCCATGATCGTACCAGTAAAGAGGTGCGTTTCTTGTAAAACAATCGATAAAGAATGGCGTAAATCATTTTTTCTAATTTGAGAAATTGGAACGCCATCATACGTAATCTTTCCAGACTGAATCTCATAGAAACGATTAAGCATATTAGAAATAGTCGTCTTACCAGCACCAGTTTCACCGACTAAGGCAACTTTCATACCCGGTTTAGCATCAATATTAATATCGTGCAAAATTTGCTTTTCAGGAACATATAAAAAGTTCACATGATCAAAAACAATATGTCCTTTAATTGGAACTTTTTTAATATCACCATTCTTCTCAGGAACATCCCAATACCAACTATTTTTAACGTCGGGATTGGCCGACATAATAACGTCGCCATTATCAACTTCCGAAGGTTCATCTTCTAACTCAAAAATTCTCTGCGCACCAGCTAAAGCCAAAACTATTGAATTCAATTGCTGTGAAATCTGAGCAATCGGCATACTAAATTGCCGCGATAATTGTAAGAAAGAAGCAATTGCACCTAAAGTCAATGGTGCCCAGCCGTTAATTGCGGCAGCTCCTCCGATAAAGGCAATTAATACGTACAATAAATTTCCCATATTACCCATAATTGGGAACAAAACGGTCGCATAAGTATTAGCCTTCCCAGATGCTCCACGCAGTTCTTCATTAAATTTATCAAAGCCCTCTTCAGCTTCAGGTTCATGTGAAAAGACCTTAATGACTTTTAAACCATTAAGCATTTCTTCGTCATAACCGTTAATTTGACCTAATTTATTTTGTTGAACCTTGAAGTAGTAGCTAGACTTCACAGTTAAAAATCTAACAATTCCAAATGATAGACCAAAAATAATAAAAGAGAATAAAGTCAATTGCCAGCTTAAACTGAACATTGCCACAATAACAAAAATCAAACTTAGAGCTGAATTCAAAAATTGTGGTAGCGATTGTGAGATCATCTGCATTAAGGTGTCGATATCATTAGTATAGCGACTCATGATATCACCATAATTATTTTGATCAAAGTAAGCAATCGGCAGAGATTCCATGTGGGTAAATGTCTCATTACGAACCCGGAATTGAACTTTTTGAGCTAACACTCCCATTAGCATGCTAAAAAGATAGTTAGAAATAAAGCCAATTGCATAAATTCCAAACATTACTAAAATTGCATTCAGTAATGGACCATAGTTAGGAACCTTTTCATGCAGTAAGGGAGTAACATATGTATCAATTAATCGCTCAATGAATAAGGATCCAATTACCGCTGATCCAGCTGCCAAAATGATGGTAATTACTGAAACGATTAACATCCAAGGACTAGTAGTTAAGACTACTTTTAGCAGACGACCTAAAACTTTAAGACGATTTCCTTTAGTTTGTTGTTTTGCTTGATCCATAAAGTTCTCTCACCTACTTTCCTGCATTATTTTCTTCTTGGAACTTAGCGATTGAGTGATAAAGCTCATTAGTCTTCATTAGCTCCTCATGAGTTCCAATTGCTTGAATGGTACCATGATTCATAACAATAATCCGATCAGCGTCTTTAATTGAAACAACTCTTTGCGAAATAATAATCTTAGTCGTTGTTGGCATATCTTTAGCCAAAGATTCACGAATTTCACGTTCAGTTGTTGTATCAACTGCGGAAGTTGAATCATCTAGAATTAGAATTTCCGGATTCTTTAACAATGCACGTGCAATCGTAATTCTTTGTTTTTGACCACCAGAAACATTATTTCCGCCTTGTTCAATCATAGTATTATAGCCATCTGGCATTTCACGAATAAAGCCATCAGCATGTGCAATTTTAGCAGCAGCTACGACTTCTTCGTGCGTTGCATTTTTATTTCCCCATTTTAAGTTTTCTTCAACAGTTCCACTGAACAAAACATTCTTTTGTAAAACCATTGCAACTTTATCACGAAGAGCCTTTAGTTCATATGACTTAACATTATGTCCAGCCACTCTAACTGCACCAGATGTTACATCATAAAGACGCGGAATCATGGAAACTAAAGTCGATTTTGATGAACCAGTTTCACCAATAATACCAATTGTTTCACCTGGCGTAATATGTAAATTAATATCTTCTAAAGCATAATGCTTTTCATCTGGCGAGTATTTAAAGTTAACATGATCAAAAACAATATCACCGTTTGTCACATCTTTAAGTGGTTTACGTGGGTTTTCAATCGCTGATTTTTCAGTTAAAACAGCTGCAATACGTTTACCACTAGCTTCTGAAATAACCAATTGCGTAGTAATCATAGCTAGGATGTTTAAACTAAATAAAACAGAGTTTGAATATGAAAACATTGAAACTAATTGTCCAGTTTGCAAGCTTCCACCAACAATTTCTTTAGCACCAAACCAGCAGATTGCTAAAGTTGAAATATTAAGAACTGCCATTACAACTAACGCATTAAGTGACATGATTTTCTGCGCAGTTGAGAAAAGCTTATAGATAAAACCTGAAGATTTTTCAAATTTCTCAATTTGAGCTTCTTCTTGAACGTAAGTCTTTACCTCACGAATTCCACGAATATTTTCACGAACATCCTGATTCATTACATCGTATCCTTTAAAAATACGTGGGAAGTAAGGATATGCACTTTTAATAATTAATGCCAAAATTAAAACAAAGATTGGAGCAATTACCACAAAGATTAAAGATAGTCTTGGACTAATTATGACTGACATAATAATTGAAAAAATTAGCATCAGCGGTGCACGAACGGCAATTCTGATTAGCATTTGATAAGCGTTTTGTACATTAGTTACGTCTGTAGTAAGTCGCGTTACCAAACTAGCGCTAGAAAATTTATCAATATTACTGAAAGAAAAATCTTGAATATGATAAAACATATCTTTTCTTAAATTAGCTGCAAAGCCGGCTGCTGCATGTGCAGAAACGTAACTGGCAGCTGCACCTAAAGATAAGGAAATTAAAGTTAATACGAAAAGGATTAGGCCCCATTTATTGATGTATCCCATATTTCCTTTCATAATTCCCTTATCAATTAAAATACCAACCAAGTACGGGATCAGCATTTCAATTAAAGCTTCACCTGCAACTAGGACTGGGGAAGTCAATGACAATTTTTTATATTGCCGAATTGACTTACGTAACACATTAACCATATAAAACCCCCGTTCTTTTAACTTAAAAAAGATAAAAATAAATAGACGCCTCGCGCCGTCTATTCATTCCTCTAACAAACACATTATTTGCTATCTTTATTTATACTGTAGACTACTTTAATTAAATAGTCACGCTTTAACTTCTGCGATTTCTTCTACGTGCTGCAATCTCATTTTCACGTTTAATTTGTAGTGGATCGACAACATGGTACTTTTGACGGAACCATCTCCGGCCAAAGAACGCAATGACAGCTAACACAATGTAAACCCAAGGGTTAAGAACTGGGTTAATCACTCTAAAGGCAGGAAGTGCAGTAAGATTAATTACTACCATCATTATAACCACTAGAATAGCCCCAATTAAAATCATTTTCCAGACAGATGGGCGATGTTCTTTATCTCTAGTCATTAAATCGCTGTAGTAAGCCATCAGAATACCAAACAAAACAGTAACAACAATCATTGTAAAAATACCTAATTGTTGTTGTACGCCTGATTGTTTTGGATTTTGGCTAAATAATTGTACTAAGCCAAAGAACCCAGCAAAAATTGCAAAGTAAAGTAAACCATTATCTACTGCATGCATCCAAAACTTGCTTTTTGGTGCTTCTTTTTTTGGATTAGCAATTTCAATTGCTTTTTCTCTTGGAGCTTTTTGGTACAAGCTGGATGCTGGAATACCTTTACGTTGTGCAACAATAATTTCTGGCAAGATTTGATCAATTGCAGGTTCTACTTGATCCATAGTGTAGTTTTGATCTTCTGCCAGAAATTTTTCCAAACGAAAGACATAATCTTGATTTTTATTACTTAACTTCTTTCGTAATTCTTTTGGCGGCATCTTCTTAATCTCTTCTTCACGAGAATTTTGTTCATGTGCCTTTTTTAATTTCTCTTGTTTTACGTTACCTACTGTTGAGTTTTTAGCTGCTTCAGTATTTTCACTCTTGTTTTGATCTTTTGGATCCATTCAAAAAACTCCTAAACATTAAATCTAAATTCAATAATATCACCGTCTTGAACTACGTAATCTTTTCCTTCAAGACGAAGCTTTCCTGCTTCCTTAACTTTTTGCATGGTTTCAAGTTTGTCTAAGTCATCAAATGAAACAACTTCTGCTCGAATAAATCCACGTTCAAAGTCTGAGTGAATAACACCAGCAACTTGTGGTGCTTTCATCCCTTCATGGAAAGTCCAAGCACGAGTTTCAGGACCACCAGCAGTAAAGAAAGTACGAAGTCCTAAAATATGATAAGCAGCCTTGATTAAACGATCAAGACCAGATTCTTCAACGCCTTCCATTTCAAGAAATTCTTTTCTTTCATCTTCATCCATTGAAGCAATTTCTTCTTCAGTAGCAGCACTGATGCCTAAAGCTTCAGCATTTTCACTTTCAGCATGCTTTTTAACAATTTGGTAATACTTATCACTTTCAGGATCAGCCATTGAGCTTTCAGCAATATTAGCAACATAAATAACTGGTTTAGAAGTAAGTAAAAATAGCCCCTTTACAATCTTTTGTTCATCTTCATTAAAATCAATTGAACGGGCAGCCTTTCCTTCTTCAAGAACAGGTTTTAACTTGTTCAAAACAGCCATTTCAGCCTTAGCTTCTTTATCACCTTGTTGTGCAACTTTTTGAACTTTTCCAATTCTACGGTTAACTGCATCTAAGTCGGCAATTGCCAATTCAAGATTAATGGTGTTGATATCTTCTTCAGGATCAACTTTACCAGTAACTGAAGTGATATTGTCATCATCAAAAGCTCTTACTACATGAACAATTGCATCCGTTTGGCGAATGTTTTCAAGGAATTTATTTCCAAGTCCTTCACCTTTAGATGCGCCCTTTACTAAACCAGCAATATCAGTAAATTCAAAAGTGGTATGAACAATCTTTTTAGCTGGAATTAATTCTTGAATGCGAGCTAGACGACTATCTGGAACTTCAACCATCCCCACATTTGGTTCAATAGTAGCAAATGGATAGTTTGCCATTTCAGCACCAGCCTTAGTAATCGCGTTAAACAAAGTAGATTTACCAACATTTGGCAATCCAACAATACCTGCAGTTAATGACATTATATTTCTCCTCTTAATTGGTTTTATTCAAAGTGTGGTACAGCAATGTTTTCCTTTGGAACATAATATTCTTCTTTTAAGTTAACTGGGTCATTTGCTGAATGCAGCACCTTTTTTAATTTTTTATTGAATTCTGCTCGAGGCATCATAATTAAATGACCGCACCCTAAGCATTTAATGCGAATGTCTGCACCCATCCGCAAGATTTCCCACTTGTTTTCACCACATGCATGTGGTTTCTTCATCTGCACTACATCGCCCAAATGATACATGAAAAATCACTCCTAATTAATTATTTATCTAAATTTATCCCTAGTAAATCTAAAATTCGATTTAATTCATCAGTTGAAGCAAAATCAATCGCTAAATGACCATTTCCCTTTTTGCTTTCTGTAATGTTTACGCTAGTTCCAAATTTATCAGTTAATTGAGATTCGCTAGCTCTGATAAAAGCAGACTTTTTAATAGCCTTCTTCTTAGGCTTCTTTTCTTTTTCATTTAACTTAGCCACTAATGACTCTAATTGACGAACAGTAATTCCGTTCTTAACCACTTTTTTAGCTAAGTCATCGATTCCATCCTTATCTTTTAAGCCAAGCAATGTTCTTGCTTGCCCCATTGATAATTCTCCTCTTTGAAGAAGACGTTTAGTCTTTTGCGGCAAGGTAAGTAAACGAAGATAGTTTGCAATATACGGACGAGATTTTCCTAATCTTTTAGAAACTTCAGCCTGCGTTAAGCCCAAATTCTTTTGCAACATTTCATAAGCTTGCGCTTCTTCTAGTGGTGTTAAATCCTCACGCTGCAAATTTTCTAGAACTGCAACTTCCATCATCTGTGCTTCATCAAACTTACGAATGATAGCTGGAATTGTTTCTTTTTTGGCTAACTTAGAAGCACGAAAACGACGTTCTCCGGCAATGATTTCATAACCATTAACTGATTTACGGATTATGATTGGCTGAAAAACACCATTTTCTTTAATTGATTCAGACAGCTCTTTTAGACTCTTGTTATCAAAGGTCTTTCTTGGTTGGTAGGGATTAGGCCTAATTTCATCTAAAGGAATTTCTGTAATTTCTTCAGTTTCTTGCACTTGTGGGCTTTCATCAAATAAGGCTTCTAACCCACGTCCTAACCCACGCTTTTTTGGTTCTTTAGAGTTTCTTACCATGAGCTTTCAACACCTCTTTTGCTAAGGAATCATACACTTGTGAACCCCGAGATTTTGGAGCATATTCTGTAATTGGCTTACCATAACTTGGTGCTTCAGCCAATTTGGTAATTCTCGGAATAATTGTCTTATACACTTTTTTATTAAAGTAAGATTGAACTTCCTTAACAACTTCAGCGCCCAAATTCGTTCTTGCATCTAACATAGTTAGTAGAACGCCTTCTACGCCCAAGTTTTTATTAAAGTGCTTTTGAACTAAACGAATCGTATTTAATAATTGGCTTAGCCCTTCCATTGCATAGTATTCGCTCTGTACTGGAATTAAGATAGAATCTGAAGCAGTGAAGGCATTAATTGAAAGTTGCCCCAAAGATGGTGGACAGTCAATCAAGATAAAGTCATACTCATGACTAACCTCATCAATTCCTTGTTTCAATCTAGTTTCACGTGCCATCATTGATGTTAATTCCATCTCAGCACCAGCTAATTGAATTGTAGCAGGAACTGCATCTAGGTTTTTAGTTTCAGTATGATGAATTGTCTCAGACAGGGGAATTTCATCAATTAAAACATTATAGATATCCTTATCTACAGTTGATTTTTCAATACCTAAACCAGACGTTGCATTTCCTTGAGGATCAATATCAACAATTAAAACCTTATAACCATGATTTGCAATGCTGGCACCTAAATTAATTGTCGTCGTTGTTTTGCCGACGCCACCTTTTTGATTAGCAACCGAAATAATTTGAACCATATTTACCCCTTTGCTTACTTTTTAAGCAATTCAATAGTAATCTTGTAGGAATCTCCCTTTTTATCTTCTTTATACTTCACAGTCATTCCCGAATCTTTTGCCATTTTAATTGCTTTTTTAATGGTATTAATTTGTACTTTAAAGTCATTAGCTGTTCGAACTTGAACTTTTTTCTTAGGTTTCTTCTCTTTTTCAGGCTTATTCTCTTCAAGCTCTTCTTCTTTGGCCTGCTTCTGTGCTTCAAGGTAGCCGTCAAGATCTTTTACCATCTCTTCAGTTTCTTTTACAGTTAGACCATTTTTAATAATTTCACTGACAGCCGTATCTTGGTCTTCTTCATTTAAAGCTAAAAGTGCACGACCATGACGTTGCGAAATCTTCTTATCAATTAAAAAACCTTGTACCTTAGGAGTTAATTTTAGCAATCTAATCTTATTAGCAATATATGATTGGGTCTTTCCCATTTGCTCTGCTAATTCAGCCTGAGTTAAGTTATTAACTTTCATCAATTGCACATAAGCTTGCGCTTCATCAATTGGATTAAGGTTCTCACGCTGCAAGTTTTCAACTAATGCCAAAGAAGCGGCTTTCTCATCGTCCATATTCTCAACAATAGCTGGAATTTTAGCCCACTTCAGTGATTGAGCTGCACGAAAGCGTCGCTCACCTGCAATAATTTCGTATTCACCTTCAGGACCATCAGCTGGCTTACGTAAAATAATAGGTTGAAGTAGTCCTTGTTCTTTCAAAGTAGCCGCTAATTCTTCAATTGATTCATCACTAAAAGTATGGCGTGGCTGATAGCGGTTAGGCATAATTTTATCTAGTTCAATTTCTTGAACTTGCTTACTTTCAGGAATCTTTTTTTGACGATTGCCAAATAATGAAAATGCCATAATCTAAATCCTCCAATTAAATTTAAAGTGGTTTTCTATTCGGTGTGCCAGCCTGACGTGGATACTTCTTTGGCGTAGCTTTTACTTTTTTAACAACAATCAAGGTGCGTTCATCATCCGTATCAGGAAGCGTCAATTCTTTCACTTCTTTAACGCTTCCACCTAATACTTCAATTGCATTTTTAGCTTCTGCTAACTCATCCTGTGCTTTAGGTCCTTTAAGGGCAACTAAATATCCATCAACCTTAGCTAAAGGTAGACAATACTCGCTCAAAACACTCATTCTTGCCACTGCACGTCCAGTAACCAAATCAAATTTTTCTCGTAAATTTTTATTTTGTCCAGCATCCTCTGCACGACTATGAACTAGAGTAACTTTATCTAAACTTAAATCACTTACAAGTTCATCTAAAAACTTTAATCGTTTACCTAAAGAATCAACGATGGTAATGCTTAAGTCTGGGCACAAAATTTTAATTGGTAAAGATGGAAATCCTGCTCCAGCACCTACATCACATAAACTCTTCTCACCTTTAAATAAGTCTGAAAATTCTAAAAGAGGTGTAATGCTATCAAAGAAATGTTTTAAGTAAACTTCGTTTTTATCAGTAATTCTAGTAAGATTGACCTTTTTATTAAATTCAATTAATTTGTTATAGTATGTCGCAAACTGTTCTTTTTGCTTACTACTAAGCTTAAAGCCGTAATTTGCGAGTTCTTCTGCAAAAATTTCTGGATTCATTTTTCACCCGTGAAACCTAGTTTCACACTCCTAATTTACCGCAATTAAAGTCGGTTAACAATACTATCATCATCATAAACTAACGTATTTAATTATGTAGTATTTTTTAAGAATCGTCAAAAAACAACTAAGTCTGAAAAAATATGTATTTAAATCAATATCTATAGGCTATAATGATTAGCAAAAGGGGTTAAATTCATGATTGTTACGCTTATTGTGATTCTTTATCTTGGCTACCAAACCTACAAAGGATACCAGCTGGGATTTGCTCAACGTGTTATTAATATGATTTTTGGGGCAATTGTCTTTGCTGCTGCAATTTTAGGTCAAAATAGCCTAGGAAATTGGTTCTACCAACAATTCTCAGGTAATCTAGTTCCAACAACTGGTAATGTTAGTCTGGAATTAATCGGTTACCGTTTCTTAGCTTTCTTCGTAATTTGGTTTATCGGAAAGATGATTCTAAAAATATTCAAAGGCTGGCTCCCTAAACGAGATCGTACTAATAAAGGGCTAAGTAATCTGTTAGACAATGTCCTCGGGGCAATTGTTTCATTTATTGCAGCTTACTTCTTAGTTTACGTTGCCTTATCTATGTGCCAAGCTTTTCAAAATCCTTGGTTCATCCAGCAAACAGTCGATTCACCAATTTTACGAGTGATTATTTACAACACTCCAGGTTTATCTAACGGGGTCTTTAAGACAATCTTTGGTATTAGTCGAACTGTAGGTTAATATTTCACAAAAAAAGATTCGGAAATTTCCGAATCTTTTTTTATACGCCGATTCTTTCAATTGAATCATCATCGTACACAAATATTGCACCATAGCGACCGGCTTTATCATTTTTCCATCCAGGAATAGATCCACCAGCAAAAAATAGTCGTTTACATTCAATCTCTGCTTGAACTGAATCCCTAGTAAATAATGTAACCCCTGCCACATGAGTCTGAACTGGATATCCAGTCTTAGGGTCAATAATGTGGTGGTATTTTTTTCCATTAATTTCTAAAAAGCGTTCATATGTCCCACTAGTTACAGCTGAGCATTCGTGAACTGTCGCAGTTGTAAGGTTATCTCCACGCTTCTTTTTCGGATCTTGAACACCTAAAATCCATTCGCCACTTGCCCTTTTTGGAGAACTATTTACGAATAAAACATTGCCGCCTAAATTGATAATCCCAGCTCGTACATCGTATGCACGCCAAAGGTCTCTAATTCTATCTGCAATATAGCCTTTAGCAATACCTCCTAAATCAAGTTCCATCCCTTTTTTAGTTAGGAAGACAGTCTGGTTAGCATCATCTAAAACAACATCATCAGGATTAGTTAAGCCCATCTTTGCTTTAATCTGTGCATCAGTAGGAACATGTGCTCCTTTAAAGCCAATATGCCAGAGTTTTACAACTGGTCCAATAAGCGCATTAAAGCCAAAATTTTGCTTACTTTCATAAACTGCTAATTTAATTAAGTTATATGTACTTGCCGAAACTTGAACAGGATGAAGACCTGCGGCATGATTAATATCCATCACTTCAGAATGATCACGATTTACAGTTAAGCGATCCTCATATCCCGCAATTAAATCAAAGCTCTGATCTAGGATTTTTTCGTTTTGATCGCCATAGATCTGTAAAGTAATAACAGTACCTAAACCACGACCAACTTTTGAAATTGGGGTTGAAGCATAGTTCTCTATCATTTTGATGCCTTCTTTGGCTCTAAATATAATTCTCTTAGGCTTTGAATCAATTCATCATCAATCTTCAAAACATTCTTAATATAGTTATCAAGACCATCATATTTTTCATCAATTAATAAAAGAGCTGTATCTAAGTATTCATTTGCAACACTTGCTAAACTTCTAACGTTGGCACGTAAAATCACACCGCCGCCTTCATCGATTATCTTTTGATTCATCATAGCCTGATATCTTCCGAGCATTAAGTTTGAAAATAGATAATCTTGTCTGATAGTTTCCATATCAACGCCTAAAAGATACAAAATTAAAACTGTAGCTAGACCAGTACGATCTTTTCCTTCAGAACAATGAAAAATAATTGCACCATCTTTAGTGTTAGCAAAAATATTCAGCAAACTTCTAAATGCCTTTTGTGAGTATTCTTGGCTAACGGAAGAATAATATTGATGACACATCGTTTTAAAACCAGCATATTGATCTTTAGTATAGGTCTTCTTTAATTGCGCTATCTTTTGATCCGTTTCTGCACTTTGATTGCCATGAATTGGATTATCAATATGTTCTACTCCCGCTGGTATAACATCAGGAGTAATTTTGATTTCTTTAGGTGAACGTAAATCAATAATTTTAGTTAAGCCATAATTAAGTAAAAAAGTTTCATCTTCCTTGGTCATTTGACATAATTTACCAGTTCTAAGAAGACGGTGCATTTTAATTTTACGGCCATCAAAACCTACATAGCCTCCCAAATCACGTGCATTAGGCACATGCTCTAGTGGTAAAACGTTGGGCCTAATCATTTTGTAATCCCTACTTTTCTAATTTTTTAAAAACAACTTTTTGTCCTGGCTCAATATGTGAAAGCAAACTACACTCATTAGCACAAACCTTACCAACTATTCTTACTTCTTTATCAGCTGGTAAGTTACGCTTAGCAATATGGACTTCATCGCTGTTTAAGCCATTACTATTAATACTAATAGTTCCAGCTGGACGGTCTAAAGGCAACTCTTGAGCTTCAAGTTGGGGCAATTTTCCTTCACAATGTAGTCTAACGATATCTTGAGCGAGATACAAATAATTATGCCACTGATTTTCTTCAAGAAGTGAACTTTCTTCATCTATTACATGAAGTGTAATTGCATGTTCTTTAGTATAACGCGCGAAAGACTTGATCGTTTCGCTAGTTAGACGATCACCTACAATAACATTGCTGCAAGCTAAGCCTTTCAAGTTAAGAGCAGCAGCTAAGGGGTAAACACCTCGTTGAGATTCAAGCGTAGTCTCTCCAGCAAAAAATGGACCTCTCTTAACGCCATCTCCTGAAATAAAAGCTGCCGTTTCTAAATTACATTTACGTAGCCATTGATTTTTCTTCTTAAACCAATTTTCATCCATTCCAGTTTCTGATTGAGAATAAAAATCAAATAAAGCCCTAATATGATCAAAGTTAGCTGCTTCTTCTTTTAAATGGGTAATATCTTCTGGCTGCAAATAAATTGCATTTAAAGATACCCACATAGATTTAGATAATTTAGATACAAACCGCATCAATACTTGATCATTAATTCTTAAGCCTGTAACATTGAGTGTCTTTAATTTTTCTACATCAGCTAAATCATAGCCTAAATAATGTAAATCATCTTGCGACACATCAGCCATGACCTTTAATTCTAGATCCTTGCACCAACTAGTTAACTGATTTAATCGCTTTAAAATTGTCTCTGCTTTGTCATTTAATCCGGTCAACGAAGTAAATACCTCGTTAAAACCAGCGTTTCTCATTCCCAGCAAATAATTATGGTCATCCGCTGTTAAATCTTTATCCAAGTAAACTGAAAAACCGAGCATCTCAATCTCTCTTTTCTAAGCTTTGTGAAAATGCTTTCTTTCATTAAAATGATAAACTTTAATGACAAAAAAAGCTAGATAGAAAATATCTATCTAGTTCTTTTTCACAATGCAAAAATAAGACTTTACTTATTTTTTAGCTTGTTCAACAAATTTGACAAAATTGTTGAATGCCAAGTCAATCGCATGGATTGTTTCTTGGTCTAATAAATCCCCAGTATTTTTATCAAATTTATCTGCAGCATGCCCAATTAAAACTTCATTTCCTGGCAAAACATTAGCACTTTGATCAGGTGAAAGTAAAATTTCACGCATTTCTTCTTGTGCCCTTGAAGCTCCTTGAATACCATAAGATGCACCCAAAACCATAACTGGCTTCATTTTCATCACATCTGCATTTCCTTGAGCGTGGCTACCAGTCCATTCCATTGCGCTCTTCAATGAAGACGGGATTCCGTGGTCATATTCTGGTGTAGCAAAAATCACACCATCGGCTTCACGAATTTTATTTTTAAATTCTTCAACCTTGCTATCTGGTTGTGCTTCTTTCTTGAAACGAGGTAGGTCAGCAATTTCATATACTTCAATTTCAGCTTGATCTTGATAACGTTTAGCCATAAATTGTTCCAAAAATCTGTTATATGAAAAATCTGCATTCGTACCAACAATTGCTAATAATTTCATGTTCTACCTCCCTACTTGCAGTTACCTACTTCAGAATAGAAAACGTCGAATTCATCAAAGAAATGGTCTAAAAACTTAACAGTTCCATCTGGTAAATCACCATTTTCATCAAATTGTTCTGGAGCAGTTCCCATCATAAATTCATCTCCATTAAACACTTTAGCGCTAAAACCTGGAGAAGAAAGTACCATCTTTAAATGACTTTGTCCACGAGCAGAACCTTGTGGCAAAACTGAGGTCCCTACAATAACCACTGGTTTATCCTTAAACGGATGCTCAGCTGATGAAAGCCATTCTAAAGCACTCTTTAAAGATGAAGGAACTGAGTGTTGTTGCTCTGGCGTAGAGATTAAGACTGCATCAGCTTCAGTTACTTTCTTAGCAAAACTAGCCACTTCAGCAGGTTCTTCGACTCCCTCTTTAAACATTGGAAGATCTCTAACCTCTCCTAATTCAATGTCATATCTACCAGTAAAATGCTTTTTAATAAATTTTAGCAAATCACGATTATAAGAATGATCTGCATTGCTACCCACAATTGCAAAGAGCTTCATTTCTACGTCACCTTTCTCTTAACTATCTTTCCCTTAAATTATACGTTTTAACTTTATAATTTTGAAAGCTATATTTTAATTTTAACAAAAAAACACCACTTTCACTTGAAAGCGGTGTTTAATTAATTCATAAAATTAGCCTAGACGTTCTTCAAGAGAAGCATCGGTGTCTGCAGCAAATAATGGATTTTCTTCCACATTAGTAAGACGGTCATTTAGCATCGCATCATGGATTTGCGCCTTCAAAACGCTAACCATTTGCGCTTGCGTAAAGTTTGCCATCTTGTTAATGAGTAAAGTTGCTAATCCAGTAGCAGCAATCCAGTTGGCAATGACAATATGCTTGAGTCTTTCATCAGAATATTGTTCTGCATCAAATTGTTGCTTGAATTTTTCGATTCCAAGTCCCATCAAAGTATCAACAATCATTTGATTGCCAAACTTACCATCTACAAACATTGCTCTAAATAAATCAACATGTTCTTTTGCAAAGTACAAGTATGAAAGATCTAAATCAATCAATGGTTCACCTGTAAAGTTCTGTTGAAGAGTGTTAGACTTCAATTCATCAGAAATTCTTGCTAGAACTTGATTACGTAAATCCTGCATATTTTCAAATTCAAGATAAATTGGTTGGGTTGAGCAGTTAACTGCCTTTGCAATATTTCTTGCAGTTAAACTTTCAATTCCACCACGAACTGCTAATTTATAAGCAGCATCGAGAATTCTTTGCTTGTCTATTTCCTTTTTTCTAGCCACTTTAATTACCTCACTTAATTATATTATCAACATCAACACATAGAGATCATCTAAAAATAACAGAAATTGTCTAACATCTGTTATTTTCTCCGTGACTATATTATAACAAAAAAATGAAAATGTGGAGAATTTTATCTCAATTTCTATAATCTTTTAAATAAACTCGAATCATCATCCCCAGTAAATTGATCATAATGGGAATTGACCATTTCAATAACTTGTTGTTTATCTAGGCCTTCATTTGCAGCAAATGCAAAAAATGCGGCTGAAAGAATATATCCTTTTTCACGATTATCAACTAAATTGTCAGAAAATTCCATATTAATGGTATTATCTTTGTAATCAGTTGTAAGAATAATTTTTTTATCTTCTGGTAATTCTGCCATTTTAATGTCCTCACTTATTTTTAAGTTTTATACGTTATACAATATAGATTATATTATATCAATAGAAAGTGTGAAACCTATGACATCTCCTGTTGGACGTTCTTCTTGTACATCGATTTTAATTGGCAAAAAAGCCACTGTTGATGGCAGTGTAATTATTGGCCGTAATGAAGATGCAAAAACCGCCTGGCCAAAGCATCTTGCGTTTAACCAACATCAAATAAAGAAAAATAACATTTTTAAATCAAAAGATAATAAATTTCAAATAACACTACCTAATGAATGTTTTTCTTATTCCTCTACTCCTGAATGGACAGATAAATATGGTGTATTCGAAGAGGACGGAATCAATGAATATCACGTTGCAATGAGTGCTACAGAAAGTGCTTATGCTAATGACCGTGTCATGGCTGTTGATCCCTTCGATGAAGAAAAAGGCATCCTAGAAGAAGCAATGATAACGGTTGTTCTACCTTTCATTAGGTCTGCTCGAGAAGGAGTAGAACGCTTAGGTAAAATCATCCAAAAACATGGAGCTGCCGAAGCAGACGGGATTTTATTCGCAGATAAAAATGAAGCTTGGTACATGGAGATTGGCTCTGGGCATCACTATGTTGCCCAACGTATCCCAGATGATTCTTACGCAGTTGTTGCTAATCAATTAGCAATTCAAGTAATTGATTTTAATGATAAAAAGAATTTTATTGCTTCTCCTGGAATCCAAGATTTTGTTTATCAAAACAATCTTTGGCCAAAAAACAAACCATTTAATTTTAGACTTATTTTTGGTACACATGATGATTCAGACTTAACTTACAATACGCCTCGTGTTTGGAGTGGGCAAAAACTTCTAACTCCATCTGTAGAGCAAAATCCCGAAAGTTTTGACTTGCCATTTATTAGAAAACCCGATCATCCTGTGTCAATTCAAGAAGCACAACGTATCTTAAGCGACCACTTCAATGGTACAAAATATGATTTAACTAATTCAAAAAATGAGGGGCAGCCTGCTTATCGCCCAATCGCTGTAGCTACTACTCAAGAATCACATTTATTACAACTTAGAGATAATGATATGGTGCACTGGCTAGCAATGGGAATAGCTGCTCAAAGCGTTTATATTCCTTTCTATCCTCAAGGAACTAAAGTACCTACGATGTTTAAATATGGCAAAGAAGAATTTACAACTAATTCTGCCTACTGGGTATTTAAAATGGCTAGCGTCTTAGTTGATCGAAATTGGAGTAAATATGCGACTGATTTAGTTAATACACAAAAAGCAACTAATTTATCCTTAAACAAATTACGTGTTGAATATGATAAGAAATTAGCTCAAGAAAAAGATGACGTTAAACAACTTGATCTAGTAAACGAAGCAAACAAAAAGCTAGCTGATGTGGCGGTTAAAAATTATCAAAAATTAATTGCTAAACTTATTACTGCACAAACTGCTGACTCACCTCTACGATTTAAGATTGACCCTAATTTATAATAAAAGAGATAGCAAAATACGCAGGTTCAAATTGATACCTGCGTATTTCTTTACCCTTTTTTTAAACTTAAACGTCCATCTAACATTTCATAGATTTTATCAGAATACTTATTAAGCCTTAAATCATGGGTAACTAAAATAATTGCCTTTTCTTTTTGTTTAGCTAGGCTTTTAAATAATTTTCCTACTTCTTCAACTTTTTCACTATCTAATGAAGCTGTAGGCTCATCAGCTAAAATAATTGCTGGATCTGCATATAGAGCTCTTGCGATTGCAACTCTCTGCTGCTGACCACCAGATAATTCTTTAGGATATTTATTTATTAATTGCATAATTCCTAATTCATTTAATAAATTATCCAATCTGTCTTTACCCATATTGCCACTTTTTTTAACTTTATCTACTAAAATAAATTGCTCTTTAACAGTCAAATATGGCACCAAATTATAAGCTTGAAGTACAAAGCCTATTTTATCTAATCTTAAGGCATCAGCTTGTTTAGGCGAATAATTCGTTACATCTTTTCCACCAATAAAAACTTCACCAGAAGTAGGTTTCTGAAGGGCTCCCGCAATCGTTAAAAAAGTACTCTTACCAGCTCCGGAAGGACCTTCAATTAGAACAACTTCTCCCTCTTTAGCTTCAAAGTTCACATCTTTAAGAGCGTCGACCTTAGCATTTCCTTGGCCGTATGATTTACTGATATTTTTTAATTCAATTACTGACATATAGAACTTTTCCTTCCTTAAACAGCCTTTGAAGGGTCAACTTTAAGAATTGATTTAATTGGAATCAAACCACCGATTATTCCCATTAAAATCATCCCAGCAAAAGTCGAAATCATAATCCATGGTGCAAAATTAATTGGCACAGTAGCCGGCATCACACTAACTGTAATGAGCATCAGAATATATGCTAAAACCGTACCTAAAATCACCAAAATAAGCGATTGACTTAACGTTGCGCCAATTAAAGTCTTGCTTGGAATTCCTTGTGCTCTTAAAACCGCATAATTTGGCATCTTTTGCATCGTTAAAATATATAAAAATACCGCAATAATAATTAATGAAATTACGAACAAGAAACCAATCATTAATTCAAAAGTTGAATTTTGAGCAGTATAGCCGGGCAACTTATTAATAAAAGTTTGCTTGTCATAAGATTTAACATTCTTAGCTTTGAAATCTAGGTTCTTTTTAGAAATAATCCCAGAAGCTTCAACATTTGGGGCCATTGGACGTAATTTTCTCCAAGTTGCCATCGTACCATAAGCAATTGGAGCGATATTAATTTTGGCATTTTTTAAGAAACCAACAATTTTATACTTTTGATCACTTCCATTTAAGGTAACTTTATCACCCAGACGATAACCGCGATCCCACATAATTTGATCAACAGCTATTTCATTGTTATGTCTAGCTTTTCGACCAGAAACAAGTTCTAAATCTTTATATATGTATTCGTCTTTCTTTAAACCGACAAATTGAGCAGAAATCGTTTGATGTTTCTTCTCTTTAACCACAATAGGTACTAAGCCAACGAAGCTATCATTACTGGTCTTTTTAAAGTCTTTCAAATCTGCCTTAGTAAGAAGTGACTGACTCAAACTTACATTAGCATTGTCATTCAATACAACTGATTTTGTTTGCCAACTGTTAACTGCCTGCGTATTTTGCGAAGCTAAACCAACTGCTAGCGATGAAAGCATAAAAATTAAATATGAAATTAAAAAAATCATCAAAGTAATTAAGCCATAACGCAATTTTTCGTATTTTATTTCTTTTAAAGCTAAAAACATTTTTGCCTACTTTCTTTGCAATAAACATAAACTTTCATGATAACGTTTAAGGATTTTTGCTTTATTCTTTTTATCAAACAAGGCTAAATCGATTGCTTCATGAGTTAAAACCATCGCAGCCCAAACTTGAGAGTTCAAATTTAGAAAAGCATCTTTTTGCTTCTCATCTTCTCCTATAAAGGCTTGATTTTGACTAAGGTGCAATTTAATTAAATCAAAATAAATACTATTTTCTGTCTGATCAATAAAATTAACAGTCATCTTATAAAAAAATTCTGGGTCAAATTCTTTTAGCCTTGTTGGTGGTCCCATATGGACCTCTTTCATTGCTAAACTATAGAGATAACCATATGCATCTTTTAAATCTCCAAAATATTTATAAAATGCTCCCCTAGCAATACCTGCATCCTTTACAATCCGCGCTACTTGAGCCTTAGCTAAAGGATAAGTACTAAATTCTTTCAAGAGTGCCTGTGCAATTTTTTGCTTTTTTTCATCTGATAGATTTATAAATGTTTCACTAACCATATCATTTCCTCTTGTGACACCGTGTCATTTTTAATACAGCTTAAGTTTATTCTTAAAGTGACACTGTGTCAATATTTATGAATAAAAAATCTCATGCCCTCTTTCTGCATGAGATCTTAATTATGCTAAAACTCGATTATAGTAAACTAAAGTACCAAATTCTTGGTTAATATCCAATTCTGCTAGTCCACAATTTTGCATTTGATCAAAGCACTTAATATCACCATTAGTTAAAAAGTGAGCACAAATCATTCTACTTACCACACCATGGCAGACTACTAAAACTGTGTCATTTTCATGCTTTTGGTACAAATCATCAAAGAATGAAGCAATTCTTCGTCTGAAATCTTCTCGTTTTTCAACGTCTGAAGCATACTTATAAATATTATCGGTAATTAGACCTTTTTTATTAAAAGCATCTGGATACTTCTTCCGATATTCAAACGAAGATTTTCCATCCCAAGAACCATAATTTAATTCTTCAATTCGCTTATCGGTTTTGATTGGAGTTTTATTACCTACAAAAATTCTGGCAGTTTCTTGCGCTCTTTTTAAAGGACTAGCATAAACTGCATCAAATTGACTAGGATCAAAATTTTTAGCTGCTTTTTCTGCATAAGCACGCCCTTCTTTGCTTAGATCGGGATCAACGCTTGATCCTTGAATCATCCCTTGCTTGTTCAATTCAGTAGTTCCATGACGTAAAATTACTACTCTCATAAAATCTTATTACCTCTTAGTTCCGTAATATAAAGGCTCTGTCCGATTAAATGTCATTAACCGTGGTCGCTCAATATCATCTTTTTCAAAATGAAGTTCAGTAAAACTGACATTTCTGACTGTCATTACATCTTCAATTTTTAGTTTAAACCATCTAGCTATTAAACTCCTAATTACAAAACCATGACAGACAACCATAATCGTTTTGTAATTAGAATATGGTTGAATTTCAGCTAAAAATTCTTCAACTCGATCAGCTACCTGCTCAAAAGTTTCGCCATTTTTAGCATATTTTGTATATTTGCTATTGATGGTTCCTAAATCATCAAATGCATCTGGATATTTTACCTTCAATTCTTCCGCATGTTGACCTTCCCATGAACCGAAATCCATTTCTTTAAGCCGATCATCAGTAATAATATCTTTTTGAAAATCAGTTAAAATCTGCGCCGTTCTTTTAGCACGAATTAAGGGACTAGCATATACTTGGTCAATTTTATTATTATCAATTATTTTACTTACTTCTTCTACTTGTTTCACGCCAGCTTGGCTTAAGTTAGGGTTACTAGTACCGCCGGAGATTACATCTGAAGTATTGTGCTCACTAACTCCATGTCTCACTAATAACAAATCCATATCATCACAATCCTTTATTTACTATTCAAGAAAATATTATACTAAAAATTCATTAAGCTACTAAATTATCTCACATGTCAGACTATAATGAAGTTAAAGAAAAAGAAAGTAGGCATTTATATGGCAACAATTACAATTGAGCGCGATGGCTTGAACTTAGTTGGAACTCGTGAAGAACCTTTTGGAGAAATCTATGACATGGCAATTATTTTTCACGGTTTCACTGCTAACCGCAATACACTCCTTCTAAAAGAAATTGCTGATGAACTACGTGACGAAAATATTGCTAGTGTGCGTTTTGATTTTAACGGTCATGGTGATTCTGATGGAGAATTTGAAAACATGACTGTTCTAAATGAAATTGAAGATGCTAATGCAATTTTAAATTACGTTAAAACTGATCCGCATGTACGTAATATTTATTTGGTAGGGCATTCTCAAGGTGGTGTTGTTGCTTCAATGCTTGCCGGACTCTATCCAGATATTATTAAAAAAGTAGTCCTTTTAGCTCCAGCTGCTACCTTAAAAACTGATGCTCTCAAAGGGAGTACGCAAGGCGTAAAGTATAATCCGGACCATATTCCAGATCGCTTACCATTTAAAGATCTAACATTAGGCGGTTTTTACTTACGCGTTGCGCAACAATTACCTATTTACGAAGTATCAGCTCACTTTACCAGACCAGTCTGCTTAATACACGGTACAAATGACACAGTTGTCTCCCCCGATGCCTCAAGAAAATACGATCAAGTCTATGAAAATAGTACTCTTCACTTAGTTGAAGGTGCAGACCATAGCTTTACTGATACTTATCAAAGAACTGCAGCTGATCTAACTGCAGAATTTTTACAAGATAGTAATACTTTTTAATTATAAGCAAAAAGAGAAATCGACACCAATTTCTCTTTTTTTATGCTTCAATAGTCTTTTTGAACTGATCACCAGCTAATTGGCGGTAGTAATTTGCCTTAGTTGCTTGATAATAAGGAGTAAGCCAGAGCCAACCTAAGCCTAACGGAATAGTAGCTAAAATTGCCCAACCAATAAAACTTAAATCTAATAAGAATAACTCACCCTTATGACCATCCATTAATTTGCGGCTTTCACTAATTGCTTCAGTTGGTGCAATATCTTCGCCGGCTTCAGCCAGATCCTTAACAATGTATGGTGCCATTGAATAAGAATATCCTTTAACAATTCCTGGGATAATTAAAAGAATTGTCCACAAAGAAATAAAAATATTAACGAGCAAAGATGTTAATAACGTTGGCAAAAACTTACGACTAGTAAATCCAGAAAACATAGCGCTAAAAATATTTTCAATCTTTTTACCATCTGCTAAGGTTAAAAACGTATAGGTAACACCATATAAAACCATTCCGCCTAGAATTCCAACGCTAAAGGAACTAGTCAAACTAGCCATAATTGCGCCAACCAAACATAAACCAACTGCCCAGAACCAATTACCACGTAATTGCTTTTTCGCATTTGATTTTAACTCAGATCTTTTCATTTTTATTCTCCCCAAAATTAAATATAAGAAGAATTTATCATTTATTATCCATATTAATTACAATTGTTTTTTAAAGACGTAGGTTTCTTTGGAAGAATCTGCTGCAGAAAATAGATAACCAAAATCAGAAAATTTTTTCAAATCTTCTGGTTCATTAATTTGTTCTTTAGCCATTAAACGCACCATTTCTCCACGCGCCATCTTCGCATGAGTAGCACTTTGACGCCATTTTCCATTTTTATTCTCTAAAAACTTAATTGTGATCATTTTTTGACCATCTTTTAAATACGGAGAAATCAAACGTGAATACTCTAAAGATGCTAAATTAATAACAGTTTCTGTATTATTAAATAGTTCTTGATAAGGTAGGTCTCCCCAAAAATGATACAAACTATAGTCTTTAAATCCTGTCATTTGCGTTTTTAATTCTAAGCGATAGGGAATTACACCATCAAATGGTCTCAAAATACCGTAGAATCCCGATAAAATACGTAAATGATCTTGAAGATAATCTAATCCTTCTTGCGGTAAAACATCTCCAGCCAAATATTGATATTGAATCCCTGAAAATGCCAAAATCGCTGGAGTCAGATTTTTATCAAGCTTACTGGTCAAAAGATTCCTTTGATTTGCTCGGACAATATTATTATTTGCTCTCCACAAATTTTGTAACTGCTCGAAATCTCTAGTCTTCAAAAAATCTAACAATTCTTGCGTCTTGTTTAAAAAAGCAGGCTTAGATCTAACTAAAAAAGTGTCTTGATCAACTTTCATTTTCTTAGCAGGAGCGATAATTATTCTCATATTATCTGACATTAGCAACCACGATAAATAAAATAATTAAACTAATAACTGCTAAAATAGCAGAAATAATTAATTCCACTTTTCTCTTTTTCTTATCTTGCGGATTAGCTGCAATGTACCTAGCACTAGCTGCCACGCTAATAAACAAGAACATAATGAACAGCCATAAAAACAACCCAATAATATTTGGCAATGCCCAATAAATTTGTAAAGAAACTAAAACTGCCAACACTAACGTACTAATAATTAAGCCACGCAAAAAATTAACATTTTCATGCTTATGATAATGAAGTACTGTTTGATAGCCAAAATATACGATAAAACCAATTGTAATATATAAAATAATGTTGAAAATAACCATTTTTTATCCCTTCTATAGTCATCTTAATTATACGTGAAACTATTTTGCTTTGCTTAAAATTTCTTTTCCACTTATAATCAATCTTGAATACGACATAGAAAGCGAATAATAAAATGTGTGAAAAAGAAGATTTAAATATTGGGCTTGTTTTGCAATATCAAGTTGCCCCTAAAGGTACGATTAATGCCGATGCTCTGGTACGCCATGCACGCGACTTCGGTTTTAGAGGAGTAAGTATTAAAGATGGCGACGACTCACAAGTGGCTGCTTTACAAGATGCTTGTCAAAAATATGCAATAAAGTTTTGTCAAAAACGTCCAGCAGAAAAATTAATTTTTCCTGACGTATTAGCTAAATTAATTGCTGCTCGTCTAGATGACATGAATATCTACTTCGAAGTTAAATTAAACCAAGATGGATCAATTAATAGCGAATCAGAGCCAGCGATTGAAACTTTGCGTAAGTGGATTGATCGCTTCGGTCATGCATATTATGAAAGCCGTGCTGACCACGAAATTAAAGCAGATGAAGATAATGTGCACGTCTTCTACAATGCGATTGCCAAATATCAACGCTATATTTTTATTCATATTCCACTTGAAGATAGCATTGAATTAAAGCACGTTCCTCATGTTGAAGAAGCAGCTTGGATTGATACTCGAAACGAAGTAGAATTTGATCAAGATGGTGACCATTTGCATTTAAAGCTGAATCGTAAAGCAGATAGTGAAAAATTTTCTGTCTATGGCTTACGTCTCCAGCTCCACCGTCCAGAAGATGATTTAGGTAAAACTGAATATTAAAAAATAAAGAAGATATCACGAGCCAATTTTGCCAAGATATCTTCTTTATTTTCTTTATCTATTAATTGAACGTGCCATTCGAGAAATCGTATGGTTCATCCCTCTAATCGTCTTACTTAATTCAAAAATAGTCTCAGTAGGCGGAACTACTCCCCAGGCTGCATCACCAATATGTTGCACGTCAACGCCGCAGATTTTATTTTGTAAGGCAATATCATGAACAGTTTGAGCACCAGAACTTTCCTGACTAGTTCCGATTGTACTCATCACTAATCCTCCATGTTCATGAACCATTTTTACTATTTTGATTAATTCTTCGCTAGTAAAACCTGGAACTGTGCCAACAGCTGGAACTAAAATCACGTCTGCTCCTGCATCTAGAAAAGCTTTAACTGATTCTTCATTAGCAACTGGTTCATCTACTCCAGCTCCATGCATTTTTCCGGCAATAATCAATCCTGAAAAGTTTTCCTTAGCTGTTTTTACAGCTTTAGCAATCATTTTATTAGTTACGCCTGTACCAGGATTTCCAGTAAAGCAAACAAAGTTAAATCCAAGCTTTTCGGCAGCTTTTATTGAGTCAGCTGTTGCAGTCCTACCTAACGAAATTTGTAATTTTGTCGATTCCATCTTTGCACTATTATCGACAGGCTCTAGATTTACTCCAATTGGTCGACCTGTTAGTTTTTGAAGTTTCTTAACTGTATCTTCTGGCTTGTCCACTGTTAATCCACTTACTTTAGGGTTCAAGGTATCGAATAAATTCAATAAGATTAAATCAGCCCCAAAAGCAGCCGCAATTTCTGAAGTCGTCAAGCCATCAATTGCCGGCTCAATAACTACATTTTCACTTAGTACAGTTCTACCTTCACTAGCCTTGATGCTTTGTTTTAATTCTGCACCATTCATCTTTAAAATTTCACTGGCATTTGCACTTATAATTCTAGTAACCATTTCTCTAGCCTCTTACTTTTTTCAACCAATTGACATTTATTGAATGCTGCCATAAATGGGAAGTAAATCAAAATATTGGCGTAGCAATAACTGGTATATGACCATACTATCATGAAGCGCTTTCGTCAGGCAATATCAAAATAAAGTTTAATAACTTATTCGCATAACTCCGATTATCTTCAAAATCTTTAATAGTTTCATTTAATTCAGCAAGTTGATCGGTAATAATTCCATTCACATTGTCATACATCATCTTCATCATCATATTTGGGGTATTAACCGTCCAAGCATAAACAGGCTTATTCTGCAATTGCGCTTGCCAAATAAAGTCATTATTTAAAGTTGAGTATTCCATAGAGTATCCATTGGCCACGCTTTGAGGATAGGTGAAATTATATGGCTGAATATATAAAACAAATAACTTAGAATTAATCTGATGCAAACCTTCAATCACTCTATAGTCTAACGATTGAACTTGATATTTTCGTTTAATAATTAATTTTCCATATTTTTTATTAAAATTCTGAAGCATCTTAGGCGAATCATTTGGCGTTGTCTTAACTTCAATCAACAATTTTTGTTTTATTTTAGCAGCGGCTTTTAAATACTGATCAAAACTAGCAATTTTGGCCTGATGTCCATCTTCATGAAGCGTAATTCTAGTTAGTTGCTTTAAAGTTAGATCTTTTGGCGTTTTATTAATTCCAGCTAATTGTTTTAAATTTTCGTCATGCATAACTACGAATTGCTTATCTTTTGTTTCATGTAAGTCAATTTCTACATAATCTGGATGAAGCTTGGCCGTCTTTTTCAAAGCTGGAATAGTATTTTGTACGCCATTTTTATTACTTACTCCGCGGTGTGAAATGGTAAGCGGACGCTGCATATCGATTTCTTTTAAATATAAAACATTGTTTGCACCAGCAGCAAGTGCAAAAACTAGCATTAAACATAAAGCTAGCATTTTTAGTTTTATTGTTTTTTTAACTTTACTTTGAAGCTTAAAACTCTTTAATGGCGCCACCACAATTAAAAGTGAAACAACGCTAATCCAAATTGCAACTAACTCACTGACTAATTGAACCAGTAAAAGATTAAATACAGCAAAGCTAAAACTGATATTTCTCGGCAAATGATCTAAGCCTAATTGGCAAAGATAAATTAACAGATTAAAAATCAATAAAATTATACTTACACTAAGCCCTAATACTAACAGGCGACTCAGGATCTTCCACCAATACTTATGACTAGTTAATTTCCAACTTTCCTTCATAGCAAGAAAAGTCTTTTTTCTTTGATAAATCATAATTGGAAGCGTCCAAATAAGACGAATACCCAAAATGAAAGCCAACAAGTAAAAGATTATTAATCCACTAGCAAGCCAAATATTCCGTGTCATAAAATCTAAAATAAATTCTGGAATTTGAACCTTAGCTAGTAATGGTGTTCGATAAACTAGATCAGCAAACGGAACAATTAACAAGAAATACACTGCTAGTAGCAAAACTGAACTAATTCGAACTGATCGATATGATTGCCATAGTTCTTTAAATAAGGCCCTCAATGAAAATCTTCCCTGAGAAATTTCTCTAATTCCTAATAATATCAGTGAAAATTCACCATAAATTACTAGAAGTAAAACAATCAATTCAAGAATTAAACAGAGAAACATCAAAGTGTGTGTACTGATAATCGTAATAATATTTTGATATGAAATAAACGGAATTGCGCTAGCTTTTAAAATAGCTGTAGTAAGATACCTAAAGAGCGGAATAATAAGCACCTGCGTAAAAAGATCAATTCCAATAAATAAGGCAATATATTGAAGCCAATATTTTCTGAAATTATTAGCATACTTATTTATTTCTTGAAAAATATTCTTCAAAAATCTATCCTCCATCGTTATGTTCTTGTTGCTATTGTATCCTTTAGAGCATAAAAATAGGAATCCTAATTCTCCCCGGATTCCTATTTTTCAATCTTAGCAGTTTTTACATGTGAAAAGATCAACTTACTTAATTCTTGGAAGAATAAACGATCTTCTATATCTCTTCCCTTATAACTACTTAATACAGTACAAAATACTGGTGCTTTCTTAATCATAAATGCACAAACTTCATGACGCGCCCGCCTATCTCGCCCCAATTTATTGTAGGTAAGAATATTATCACCATAAAAAGTTAAATCAGTTGGAATAGTATGATTGCTTAAGGCGTTACGAATCAATGCACAGAATGGATTTTGAGTGGTCATCAAATGAGTAATTAGTTTATCAACACTAGTGGCTGTACATTCATTATCTTGCCCACTAGCTGAATAACGCATTAATTCTCTTCCTAATCTTAAACCAGGATAGTTTTTCTTTAGCCACTCATCAATTTCATAAATATCAAATTTTTCAATTAATAAATTAGTAGCCACATTATCTGTTATCGCACTAGTTAAGTAAACTAAATCTCGAACACTCCAATTAGTGTGACGCAGATCCCCAATAATTCCGGCACCTCGTACCCGTGATAGATCAGTGACTTCCATTTCTTCATTCACAATTTCAGGATTGTTTTTCCACTGGTCCTCAATATATGCAGCAATCGCAAGGTCAATCAAACTTCCTGCTGGGAAAACCTTCTCAGCTTGATGTTGATACATTACTTGGTCGCCATATTTAACAATTACACTTGCATCGATATCATACTGTTGGATAATTTCAGTAATTCCATCCTTTAACATAAAGCTATCGCCTTCCTTATAGAATTAGACAAAACTTAACTTACGTTATCTTATATATTATGTCAGTAGTTTTATTTATAAAATCATTTTAAAACTTTTTATTATCCTGCCGCAAGATAGCTGCAAATATTCAAAGAAAAAAGCTGCTTAAAGCAGCTTTTCATTAACTATTTACAATAATTATTTAATATAATAATGGAATACCATATTATTCATTCAATTGTTTTAATTGGTTAGTTATTAATTCCGTTTCTCTAAATCTTTCTTCTAATCTTGGTAATTCCTGGTTAATTGTTGCTAAAAATAAAACACTTGAAACAAACATCTCAGAAAAAAGTGAATTAATAGCCCCTACTCTGAGTAGCTTTTCATCAGTTGATACACCTAATACAACATCTGCGAGCTCGACTAAAGGAGACTGACGTGAACGTGTAACGACAATAATTGGAGTATGATTTTTACGAGCTTGATCCGCCATTAACAATATTTCCTGCGTTAATCCACTATAAGAAAAGATTACTAAAGCATCCGTAGAATGCGAATAGCAAATTCGCTCTAAGGCAATATGAATATCCTGATTAAAAACCACATTCTTATCACTACGAATAAATTTATAATAAAGATCTTGGGCTGGTAAACTTGAAGCCCCTACTCCAGCTAAATAAATTCGATCAGCATTCTTTAAAAAATTGATCGCTTGATTCAAGGCAAGCCCATCAATTAAATGAGCTGTCTGCTCTGTATTTTTCTCAATACTTGATAAAAGTTTCTGTAATACAATATGTGGATTATCATGATGATCCACAATTGGATCAATAGTTTCTTCGTTGTCCTGCGGCGTATCTTGAGCTAATTGAATTTGAAAATCCTTAAGCCCTTTAAAACCAAGTTGCTGACAAAACCTAATCATTGAAGCAGGGCTGGTTTTAGTCATCCTTCCTAGTCCTTGGGCATCTTCTTGTAAAAATGTTTTAGGATGGGCCAGTAAGTAATCGGCAATCTTCTTAGATGCCCCTTTAAAGTTAGGATAATTATTTAAAACTTTTGTTGATAAATCCATAGTGTACCTCTTTTTCTAATACAACATTTTAAGGTACTGAAATATTATTTCAAGACTTTTGCACAAAGTTTAATAGTCTATTGGCTTCTCTTCTTAATGTCTGATTATCATTACATTCAGATAATTTATAACCTACAAAATATGGTGGGGCATAAAATCGTGGAATGATCTTGCAACAGATTCCGTCTTCATTGGGATAGAAGAATAGATTATAAGAATCGCATCGACCGCCATACATTTCTTCTAAGGTATATCGTACGCCATCTTGAATCCAATCTGCCCAAGAGTTTAAGCCACTGTTTTTTAATAAATTGATATTTATTTCCTGAAATCCTTGTATAGGGTGAGTTGCAAAATTAACATTCATATTATTTGTTTCAAAGACCTTAATTCCAGTAAAATTATTGGCATGAATATACTTATAGCCGTCTTCTTTATCTAATCCTACAATTTGCATATGTGGATGCGATAAGGATCCATTAGACTTGGGACCAAAATTTTTATACCAAAGGACTGACTCAAATTTGCCACTTTGCCGCATTTTATTGAAACACTTAAAGGCAAATTTCATCAATTCTCGGTTATATTCTTTTGAATAGTTGCTTACATCCTCATCATGGTCATCAGATTCAATCAGTACTGTCTGTTTTGTATCTTTCAATGTTGGGAATCGGTTAGCTAGCCAAATCATTGGTCCATTTATTTGATAGATATCGGTTAAGTTATCAACATCGCAAAAAGGGCAAGTATTATCTCTTTCAGCATTAAAACTGGACGGCTTATCTTTAGCTATTGCAAATTCAAATATAAGTGGATCGTTATTCAAGTTTTTGCTCCTCTCCCTAAAAAACATTTGCACTTCAGTCTCTACTCTACTATAATAATCTATGAAGGCGATTAAAGCGCTTTCATATAACATTTTGTAGCTTTCCTTAACTTTACTCTTTCGGTCACTTTTCCGAAAGAGTTTTTTGTTTGCTTAAGAAAGTACAACTCCTAGCTCCTTAGCCTTAGCATCTTGAATCAAACCTGCTATTCGATCAGAAACATGATCATGCTCGATATCAATTGCATTTCCTAGTTTAAAATCAATAGCAATTTTTACTAAATTTAGATATGCATCTTCACTATCCAGTTCAGTTTTTCCGCCGAATTTTTTACTGCGGAAAGTAATTAAAATCGGCGTTTTATCCATAATCGCCTTAACCTTATCGGCTACTTCCAGCAGTCTGTTCATTAAGACTACATCCTTAAAATAATCAATTCTCCATTCCATCATTTCGGGCTGAAGTTTTTTTATTTCTTGCGCCTGTTTTATTACATCCTCTTCACTTAATCCTTTATTAACTAATGCCAAAAAGGTTTGATCATTCACTGCTACTTTTTTCTTCTCAAAACTCATCTTTTTTCTCCAAATAAAAAATTGCTACCTAAATTATAGTAGCAATTTTATTTTCATTCATTAAAAATTATCTCGTTTAATACTACGGATAATTGCAATTACAAATACCAAAATACTACATCCCATTCCAAAGTAGGCCATATAACCAACACTAAACATTTGTCCAATTTGAGCCGTATTAATTTGGTGATTAATCGCAAATTGATTAGCCCATTGATGAATTAAAGTTGGAGTCAAAATGAACAAAACTGTTGAAATACCAGATCCAACCAGCATGGCACGACGTGAATAGGGTTCTCTAAAGAATTGAGCTAAAACACAAATTGCAGGTGCGACCATTAAAAGAAAGGTCCAAATCATAATCCATCTACCTGCAGAGTCATTCATAAATTGACCACTATTTGCAGCATAACGATATGTTCCCCATAAACTGCCACCCAATAAGTTATCAAGTAACCCAACTGCATTTGCTCCTTGAGCAGCATAAACATTATTGGTACTAGCAGCTGCGCCTTGCAACATTTTTAGCATATCTTGCGAGCCGGTAGTTTGAAAATTAATAGTTACAACTTGCCGCATATAAGTAGATAAAAACATAATCATCGATGCTCCCAGCTGCAGTGCCTTGAGTAAATGAAGCGTCTTATTTCCACCTAATTTGAACTCTAAACTAAGAGTACGGTCAGGATTTTTACTTTTGACAATAATAAATACACCTGCAATTGCCACAACGATTAAAATTGCAAGACCAAGCCACCACTTAGTCATAATAAAGATAATTGCCAAGACGATTAAGGTTACTGAAACATACGGACGATTTAAGAATAAATCCCAAACATTTACCTTACCGTGACTTGCTAAACGTTGACGATATTCTTCTCTTGTTAAGACATTTTGATTTTTTTTATCTTTAGAATCTTGTATTTTGCTCATTACTCTCAACCTTTACCTTATTGTGCTAATCAATATTAGCATGTTACACCATGTTCCGCATTAACTTTTTAAGAAAATTAACCAACTTAAGCAGATCGTGACATTTGTCTTTAAGGCACTATGCTATAATATTACTATTGAAAAGTAAGAAGTAAGTTCAGGATTGGGATGACTATGTGAGCAAATCACACGCTTATAATTTGCCAAATGGATGGCATAAAACATTCTATACACTTTGGCTGGGCTGTTTTATTACTGGTTTAGGGTACTCAATGACGATGCCCTTTATTTCCTTATTTATGGCTGAACTGGGTCACTATAATAAACTACAATTGAATTTATATTCTGGTCTAGCTTTTGCCATGACTTTTATTGCCCAAGCCATTATTTCACCTTATTGGGGAAACTTAGCTGACCGCAAAGGTAGAAAATTAATGTGCATGCGTGCTGCTGGCGTTATGAGCTTAACCATATTTATTACTGGTCTTGCTCAAAGTGCTTTCTTTATTATTTGTATGCGATTCTTACAGGGACTATTTTCTGGCTATATCAACAATGCCACTGCTTTAATGGCAAGTGAAACGCCGCATCAACGTAGTGGTTGGGTAATGAGCCAAATGATGACTGCGGGAACGGCTGGTAATTTAGTTGGCCCACTAATTGGTGGAGCTTTGTCTAGTGCCTTAGGTTACAGGATTCCTTTCTTTATTACTGGCGGACTAATGTTTTTAACATTTTTAGGAACGTGGTTATTAGTAAAAGAGGACTTTACTCCAGTTTCTCGTGAAAAGATGAAGCCAATGGGAGAAATAATGCATGGTTTACCTAATGTTAAGTTAATCATCATTATGTTTGTAACCACGATGATTGTTCAGTCATCAACTATGTCAATTGATCCCATCGTTTCTTTGTACGTAAAATCTTTAATGCCCCACAGTAACAATATTGCCTTGATTGCCGGTATTGTTGCAGCTACACCAGGGCTTGGTACAATGCTTTCGGCTTCTCATATTGGTCATTTAATGGATCATATCGGAGCTGAGAAAGTTCTGCGTTGGGGATTACTGATTGCAACAATCTTGTTTATCCCGATGACTTTCATTCCTAATGCCTGGTCACTAGCTTTCTGGCGATTTCTTTTAGGTATTGTTAGTGCTGGATTACTTCCTGCTGCTCAAACAGTTCTAACTTTAAATGTTCCACCAGAAGCATTTGGTAGAGTATTCTCTTATAATCAATCTTTCCAAGCCGTCGGGGCTGTCTTAGGGTCTTTACTCGGTTCAACAATTTCTGGTATGTTTACTTATGAATGGGTATTTGCAGCAACTGGAATTACGCTATTGATTAATTATTTAATCATGCAACTTTCCGCTCACCATCAAAATGCCTAACTTGTTAAAGGAGTAATTGTAATGAAAACTATTGGTATTACTGCAAGCATCAAAAACAATCAATTAGTCGTTGATCGTAGCATTATTGATACTGTTGTAAAGCTAGGCTATCTTCCGCTTGTTTTTGCTCCAGTGAGTTTAAAAACAATGCCATTACCTAACGTTAATTTTGATGCTTTAATTCTTAGCGATGGTCCTGATATTACACCAATTTTTTATAATGAAGAGCCACTTCCCGAACTCAGAGAAACGGATCCACACCGAGATCAGTTTGAATTAAATTTGATTAAAAATACCCATGATTCAAACCTCCCAATTCTAGGAATTGGGCGCGGGATGCAAATGTTAAACGTAGCCTTTAACGGAACGCTTTTCCAAGATATTTATGTTCAAAATTCTGGAGCAGGTATTCAGCATATCCAAAAGAATGATTTATCTTTAGAAAGTCATCATGTCAATGTAACTGAAGAAAGCGAACTTGCTAAGGCTGTTGGTACACATCCTTACGTGAACAGTAATCACCATCAAGCAATTAAGACAATTGCTAATAACTTTAATATTGTAGCAACTGCGCCTGATGGCATTATTGAAGCCATTGAATCAACTGACCAAACAATGCTAGGAATTCAATGGCGGCCTGATAAATTATTAGATGATCCAAAGCAAGAAAAGATCTTTACTAACTTTTTTGATAAATTGCAATAATAAAATAAGAGCTAGAGAAAAACATGATTCTCTAGCTCTTATTTTATTTACTAATCTTTTTTACCCTCACATAAATTCAACCGAACTATCTTATTAAACATTGCCTTTTCTTCAGGTGAAATCTTATGAGCAACTTCAATTACTGCTACATGAGGATTTTTTAATAACGTTTTATGGATTGCAAAAGATAAATTAGGATCTAGTGCACTTGTTGCTTCATCTGCTAGTAAAATTGGCCGGCCTGATAAGAGTGCCCGCGCAATTTCAATTCGTTGAATTTGACCACCAGACAAGCCGTTTCCGGCTTCGCCAACTTTATGATCTAGACCTTCTTTTTTTACTAATTCATCTAATCCTGCTAAATGAATAACCTTCTTTAGCTTCTCATCACTAACTTTTCTACCTAAAGTAATATTAAAGCGTAAGGTATCATCGAACATGAATGGTTTCTGGTTAACGTAAGAAAAGTAATTATGAGCCTTAGCCCAATCCCCAGTTACATTTTCTCCATTGATTAAAATTTTACCTTCTACTGGGCGCTTTAACCCTAACATTAATCGTAATAAAGTAGTCTTTCCCCAACCACTTGGAGCCATAAGTAAGATTTTTTCACCAGGCTTTACTTGTAAATTAACATCAGTAAAAATCGTATGCTTATCAGATTTAGTTTGATAGGCAAGATGTTCAACATCTAGTCCTTCAAACTTCTCTGGTTTTTCTGAGTTTTCAATTGCTTCATAGTTAAGAGCCTTTTGCGTCTTCTTCCACATTGGCACAGTAGATTTAACTTGATTAAATTCATTAAATAAAGTTACAACAGGCGTAATGAAGTTCATTGCTAAGTCAACCATCATAAATAGCGTACCCACGCTTAGGCTTCCCTGCATCATCATGATGCCACCAATTGTACATGGAATAATAAAGCAGAATAATTCTGCAGCAGAATAAATTAATTCTAGTGCCCAAGCTTGCGTTAAGTTCATATTACGCAAGGCATTTTCCATATTTTGAGCTGAATGCGTTGCTCTCACTACAATGTTATTTCTAACATTATATAGCTTAGCTGACTGGGCACCATTTAAAGAATCAGAAACATTTTGCGTATAGCTTGCATTGGTTTTGGCCCAAATTTTTGACTTTTTAGTAATAATTTTACTAGTAAAAATTTGCACAACTGCTGGAGCTGCCATTGCTACCACAAAAATAATCGTCATTTGCCATGAATTATACAAGGCAAAAGCTAATGAGCCAATGAAAGTTAAGCCTTGATAAATCATATCAAGTTGCGCTGTAATTCGATTAGTTTCAATTTGCTTTAAGTCGTTAGTCATAAGCGACAAACCATTTTTAATATCAGGATCACCTTGATCAACTAAATATTGCAAATTAGCCCGTTTAAAAACCATGTTAACATCACGAATTATGCCCATTTTTACCCGCTCATAGATAAAATTACTCAGCATAAAGCAGAGCTGTCCTAAGGCAGTCAAAGCTGCTAAACGCACTAAATGCATTACATCTTTTGAATGTGATGATGCCACATTTAGCATAATTTTAATCATATAAGCTACAAATAAAATGTTACAAGCTTTGATCGCAGCTAAGATGGTAAAACAGATCACCTGACTTCGTCTTGCATATTTTAAGCTCATCTAAAACTCCTCACTTTAGTTAAGACGTTAGTTTATTATATATGGCTTTATTTTCTGAATCAAATACACAAAAATAGATCTTAATATTAAAATTTTGTTGTTTAAGCCAATTCTTGGTAGTTTCGACCGCAATTTTTGCAGCCTCTACTTTTGGATAACCATAAACACCGGTTGAAATACAAGAAAAAGCGATTGAATGAAGATTATATTGCTTAGCTAAGTTCAAACTATTTCGATAGCAAGCTGCTAATAATTCAGCATCTTTTTGAGCAAAATTAGGATTATACACAGGACCAACTGTGTGGATAACATATTTAGCAGGTAAGTTATAACCCTTAGTAATTTTGGCTTCTCCAGTTTCACAACCATGAAGTGTTCTACATTCTGCCAGTAATTCTGGACCAGCCGCACGGTGAATCGCACCGTCTACTCCACCGCCACCTAAAAGCGTTCGATTAGCTGCATTGACGATTGCATCAACTTTTAATTTGGTGATATCTGCTTGAATTACTTGAAGATCATTCACTAACTCTCACCCTTTCTAATATTTCATATTTATATTTTATCTCATATACAAAAATAAGCTCATCCCCACACGGAAATGAGCTTATTTTGATTTATATTCATGAGTATATATTATGGGAAAATGCATGTAAGATTGAGAAAAGAATAATTATTAGAAATTTACTAATCAAAACTTATTCTTGTGAAATATAAAAATATACCAAAACATATACATAAAAAAAATAATTGATACTATTCCAAATGTTACAGCCATTAGATCATTTATATTTTTAATAATAAGTATAACAATCGGACCTATACAACAAAATAAATAGCTTATTTCTAATATGAGTTTATTAACATTCATTTTTATTCGTTCCACTAATAGATAAAATATTATTAATTTCTAGGCTTTGAATACATGTATATAATACAAAACTGTTAAAATTCCATCAGTGAAGTGTCTATCATGACACAATTAAAATGCTATATAGGCTGTAATCGACTCCATCCCATGTCTTTCAAAAAAGTCTAAAATCTTTTTTGCTTCTAATTTTTCTTCATTAAAAAGATAGCCATAATAATCTGCCATCACTTTAAAAAATATAGTTCTTGGCTCAACCGGTAACTTATACAAGAAATTTCTCAATTTGCTTATCATCTCAAAATTTCTATCATGTTTTAAGAACATTATGTTTAAATAATTAACCATTATTCCTCCAAGTATTTCTTGAATTTTCCTGCTGGCTTTATCTATTTCCTTATACTTTCTTAAAATCATATTTAGTTCATACTTAATCTCTGATTCATTAAACAGAGATATAGCCATAGCAAACAAGCGCAAGTTATCTTCTCCCCACTCATCTATATTAAGTATTAGTTTCTTAATCATTGCTTCTTCTTTGCATGATAATTTATTCTTTTTAAAAAAGTTCTCTAAAAGAAGAGCATGAGCATAAGCATTTCTATATTGATAATCTTCAGCACAAATTTTTCTTATTTCTACAATTTTTGAAAGATTTTGTTCATAATATGCATTTCTTAACTGCTCTAAATACTTTTGGCTTTTCTCCTTACTTTCTATACCTTTAAAGAAATCGGAAATATTAATTTTATTTCGTTCAAGTATTTCAATTAGATCTTTTGCGTTAATTTCATGTAATCCTCGTTCAATTTTTGAATAGTATGATTTTGTTAAAATGTCCCCTACCATCTCTGTTTGGCTTAGTCCTAATTCTAATCGTATTTTTTTCAATTCTTTCCCAATCTGCATTATTTCCATCTCTTTTCTAAGTTAATGATATGTAATTATATAATTTCAGTTCTAAATTTAGAACAAAAAATAAGCTCATCCCCACACGGAAATGAGCTTATTTTGATTTAATCATCAATAATTATCTCTTAGTAACTGCGATTAAATCGTCGCCATGTTTCTTGTCTACGCCATCAATACGTTGAACATTTGCATAACTAGCTGTGTTAGTAATAACAGTCATAACAGTTGTGTCGTATCCTGCTTTCTTCACAGCATCTAAATCAACAGTTCCTAACTTTTCACCTTTTTCAACATGTTGGCCTTGTTTTACATCACTAGTAAAGCCTTCACCCTTCATGTTGACAGTGTCAATACCAATGTGAATCAAGACTTCTGCACCTTCATCAGACTTAATTCCGTAAGCATGCTTAGTTTCGTAAGCAACGGTGATTTCACCAGTGACTGGAGAATAGATAGTTCCTTCACTTGGCACCATTGCAGCACCCTTACCCATTGCTTCAGTTGAGAAGACTGGATCTTTAACATCCTTTAAGCTTTCTGCCTTACCTGAAACAGGAGCAGCGATTACTTCATCATGTAATTCTTTATCTTCTTTGATAATTTGATCAGCCTTTTCTTGTTGTGCAACTTGGTCACCTGCTGATTCAACAGTACCTGATTCTTCAACTACATCTTCTTTCAAGTGACGCTTACCATATACAAAAGTTAAAGCAAAAGCAACAATGAAACTAATTGCTACTGAAAGTGCCCACATTGGAATGCTCTTTGGCACCATTGATAAGAAGCCAAGGAAACCAGCTGAACCAAGAGCAGCAGCAGTAACATGCATTAAGCCAGCAAAAGCGGCACCTACACCTGCACCAATTAAAGCACAGAAGAATGGGAACTTGTACTTCAAGTTAACACCAAACAATGCTGGTTCAGTAATACCAAGTAATGCAGAAACACCAGATGAACTTGCTAAGCCCTTAACTTTTTCATTCTTAGTCAAGAAGTAAACCGCAAAAGTAGCAGCACCTTGAGCAACATTGGCCATACATGCGGTAACAAAGATAAAGTCACCAGAACCACGGCCACGTGCATATTCAGCTAAAAGTTGAGTTTCAACTGCTGGAAAACTTTGGTGAAGACCGGTAGTAACAATTGCTGAGTAAGATAAACCAAAGATACCCATACCAAAGGCACCAGTTGTGTTATATAACCAAACAATTGCAGCAGTAATTGCATCTGACACACCTTTAAAGACTGGTCCAATAATTGTGAAAGTTAAGAAACCAGTAATCATGATTGAAAGAAGTGGTGTGAATGTGAAGTCAACTGCTGATGGTAACCACTTGTGGAATCTCTTTTCTAAGAAAGCTAAAAGCCAAACAGCTACTAAAACTGGGATAACTTGGTATTGGTAGTTAGTTTGAGAAACATGTAAACCAAAGATGTCCCAATATTTACCAGCCCCACCTAAAGCAGGCGTGGTCATAATCATACCAATAGTTGCACCTAAGAATTGGTTAGCTCCAAAACGTTTAGCTGCAGACATACCAACTAAGATAGGCATGAAAATAAATGGAGCAGCCGACATTACCTGAATGATCTCAGATAGTCCCTTAACGTTAGGCGCCATTTGAACAACTGATTTTGCTCCGAATAAACCTGGAGAAGTTAAGAAGTTGTTCAAAGCCATTAACAAACCACCAGCTACTAAAGCTGGAATAATAGGAACAAAGATGTCAGACAAAAGTTTAATAAAGGCCATTACTGGATTAAACTTTTGATCCTTTTGAGCAACTTTCTTTAAGTCGTCAGTTGAAAGTTCTGATAGACCTGTCATTTTAATTAATTCATCGTAGACGTTGTTAACATCCCCAGGTCCTATAATAATTTGAAATTGACCATTAGTTTTGAAAGTTCCCTTGATATCTGGATCGCTATCAAGCATCTTCATATTTACTTTACTATCGTCTTTTAAGACTAAACGTAGACGCGTAGCACAGTGAGCAGCGTCTACTAAGTTGTCGCGACCAACAGCTTCAATGACTGTTTCAGCAACTTTTTTGTGATCCATGTCTGTCTCCTCCTCAAAATTGTGTAAGCGTTTTAAATATTTTACATATTATTATGATAGCGCATTCTAGTTTTATGTCAAGCGCTTATCACAAAAATATCAGCATTTTGATACTTTCTTGCCATTTTCAAGGTATGTTATCAATGAAAGTGCTGCTATTCGTTTGACATACATAATATTTTTAGTTACTATCTCTATATAAGAATGCGTTTACATATTCAATGAGGTGAATAGTTATGGAATGGACAAGAGAACAACGTTATCGTAAATACAAAGATTGGGATGCACAGACCTTATTAGATCTCCAAGCTCAAGCAGCAACTTCCCCGTATCAGATGCACTATCATATCCATCCACTTTCAGGATTACTAAATGATCCTAATGGTTTTTCTTACTATAATGGCGAATATCATTTATTCTGCCAGTCATATCCTTTTGGTCCAGTTCACGGAGTTAAATCGTGGATTCACTTTGCTTCTCCTGATCTAGTTCATTGGCATTATTTAGGACCCGCAATTGATCCCGATAGCGACTTAGACAATGCTGGAGCATATTCCGGTTCAGCAATGGAACATAACGGGAAACTTCTATTAATGTATACGGGTAATCACCGCGATGAAGACTGGACTAGAATTCCTTATCAAGTAATTGCCGAAATGGATGAAAATAATCACATTACTAAACCTGATAAGGCAGCAATCTTACCACCAGATCATGTTAGCGAACATTTCCGCGATCCACAATTATTTAAACATAATGGTAAGTATTATGTTTTACTTGGTGCTCAAGATGCTAAAACTAAGAGCGGTCATATTGATATTTATGAATCAGATGATCTTGAAACTTGGCATGAAAATGGTTATTTAGACTTAGGTAAAGACGAAATGGGCTACATGATTGAATGCCCTAACTTAGTTTTCGTTGACAACTATCCTGTTTTAATTTTTTGTCCTCAAGGTTTAGATAAATCAATTGCCGACTATCAAAATATTTATCCAAATATGTACTGGATTGGCAAAGATATTAACTTAAGTAAAGCCCAATTTACTCCGCTTCAAGACCATCCAGCTAATTTAGATGATGGCTTTGATGTATATGCCACACAAGCCTTTAATGCTCCAGATGGAAATGCTTATGCCATTTCTTGGGTAGGTTTACCCGACTGTACTTATCCAACTGATAAAGAAAATTGGGCTAATTGCTACAGCCAAGTTAAACGTTTAGAAATTAAAGATGGCGTGTTATATCAACATCCTGTAGACGCAATCAAAAATTTACGTCATAATGAAAAACAGCTCAATGATGAAAAAATAATTAGTCAAAAGGCCGGTAAACAATATGAATTAAAACTTCACTTAGCTGCTGGTCAAGCTGGAAAATTACATCTAGCTTCTAATGAGGATTTATCTGCAAGTTTAGTAGTTGACTTCAATACAGCTCAAGATGCTAAATTAACGATTGATCGTGCTTCAAGTGGTCCTGCTGTTAACCCAGATTACGGTGCAACTAGAACAATTGAACTTAATGCCAACCAAGACTTAGATCTAGATATTTTCGTAGATGGCTCATTATGCGAAATTTTCATCAATGATGGTCGCCATGTTGCAACTTTACGATTCTTTGCACCAAGCTCAAATCAAAAAATTACCTTTGACAAAGATACCAAGTACACAGGACGATTATGGAGCATGAATTCTATATTATAGGAAGATGACAATGGTTAAATTAACCGACGTAGCTGCTAAAGCAGGCTGTTCTGTAACTACCGTTTCACGAGTAATTAACAATTATGGCTATATTAGTCAAAAAACAAGAAAAAAAGTTCACGAGGCAATGAGAGAGCTGAACTATCAACCAAATTCTGTTGCCCGCTCTCTTCAGGGAAAGAAAACCAAACTTATTGGTTTAATTTTTCCAGATGTATCTAATCCATTTTTTGGTGAATTAGTTTCTAAAATTGAAGATCAATTATTTAATCATGGCTACAAGACGATCCTTTGCAATGCTGGCAGTGATACAGAGAAGGAACGTACCTATCTGCAAATGCTCATGGCTAATCAGGTAGATGGGATTATTGCTGGCGCTCATAATCTGGGCATTGAAGAATATCAAAGAACGGGTTTGCCAATCGTTTCGTTTGATCGTAAACTCTCAGATAACATTCCAATTGTTAGTGCCGATAACTTCAAGGGTGGCAGTTTAGCTACTCAAGAACTTTATAATCATGGTGCCCGTCATATTTATTTTGTAGGAAATCCAACTCTAGATGGGCACCCTACGCAAAAGAGATTGCTTGGCTACAAAGAAACAATCAAGGAATTGCAATTAACGGAACATATTCATCCAGTAATTTTTAATGAAACTCTTGCACTAAAAGAAATGGCAATTAAAGACTTACTGGAGAATCATAAAGTAGACGGGATCGTAGCATCTGACGACCTTACTGCTCTTTTGATCATGAATATTAGTCACGAATTAGGAATTAAAATTCCTAAAGATTTAAAGATTATTGGATTCGATGGAAGTAAAGTAGTACGTGATTTTGAACCACGTCTGTCTACAATTGTTCAACCTATTCCTTCAATTGCACAACTACTTGTTAAGCTTTTAGAAAAGCGAATCGACAATCCTACTGAAAAATTAGATAACTATACATACTACTTGCCAGTAGAATTACTTAAGCGCGAATCTAGCGGAAACTAAGAAAAAGACTTTAGACATTTTTAGTGTCTAAAGTCTTTTTGTGTAAATTTTAAATCATTAGAGTAAGTTTTTATACTTTCTATTTCTTTAAATCACCATAACTAATTAAATCAATATCATTATCTTCAATCCAGCCCTTTAAACTCTTAGAAGTTAATGTTTGCAGATCTCTAACTCTAGGTAAAGTTAGTGTTGAATGATCTAAAATATATGCATCTACATAACCGGGATGAAAATGAAGAGCAGTTACTAAACCATTATCCTTATCTTTTAAAATATCATAACTATCATTAAAGAAATCATTTGGTGTTGCTCCTCTATTTATAATCTCCGCAACTTTGGAGTTCAATTTCTCTTCAACTTGAAAATATTTTTCTGGACTAGGCTGAAGAAATTCACCTTTATAGTAGACATCATAATGTAGGCCAAATTCTTTCGCTACATCCATAATAGCCTTATTTGATTGATCATCCATTGCTGAATGCATTTCAATATGAGAAGGATAATATCCTAAAAGGTATTTAAATTTTTTAACTTGAGCCTTTATTTCAGTATAACAATCTTCATAAACAAATTTCTTTTTATGTGTCTTAAAATCTTTAGAGCCAATATACTCACCATTTGGTTTTACCAAACTAGGAATTTTTTCAGGATTTGATACTGGACTTCCCGTAGTTAAATTGACATGCAATCCAACATAAACCCCTGATACCTCTTTTAACAACGATATAGCATGTTCAGCAGCTGGTTGATTAATCATGATAGTAGTAGACGAAGCTACTCCATCACGTAGTGCTTTAATAGCTCCTTCATTAAATCCTTCAGACATACCTAAATCGTCCGCATTTATAATAACTTTTTTCCCCATTTATATTTAACTTCTTTCTTTAGATTAAAAGATACCGATTAAAGCGCCTAAAATACCAAATATAATAATACCGAATAATAAGTAAATTACTTTTACACGTTTTCTAATCAAGGCAAAAACAATTAAAGTAACAGCTAACGGTAACAAACCCGGCATAATACCATTCAAAATTTTTTGAACATTTAGTGTTGCACCTTTCATTGCCCATTTTAATGGAGTAGTGATAGTTACAGAGCTTGCAGTCATTGCGCCAATCATCATCATACCTATGACAGTAGCCAAATCAGTAATTTTCCCAATCAAGCCAGATTTAGAAGATTTTTCAATAAATTTTTCACCTGAAGTATAACCAACTTTAAGTAATTGCCATCGTGTAATAATTGATGGAATCTCGTAAATTGCTAAAAACAAGAATGGCGCTAAAAGATTTCCTTGCATAGCCAGCGGAATAGCAATACCAGCAGCAATTAATCTTAATGTTCCCCAAAAAATGGAATCACCTATACCTGATAGAGGACCCATTAGAGAAGCTTTTAAAGCATTAATAGATTCAGGATCAAAGTTTTCAGGATTATTTGCATTTTCTTTCTCCATAGCAGCAGATAATCCCATAATAAAAGGCGCAGTTTCATAAGTACAGTTAAAGAAACTGGATTCTCTAACAATAGCTTGTTTCTTTTCATTAGAATTATTTTTATAAAATCTATTAATTACTGGAAACATGCTAAATTCAAATCCAAACGCCTGCATCTTAACCATAGTAAATGAACTAAAAAGCAGCCATGATCTCCAAAACATGCTCTTTAACATATGTTTATCGTCAGGAGATAAATCTGATTTCTTTGTATCAACATTTAAAACATTTTTATTCTCACTCATGATAAGAAGTCCTCCTCTTCTTTCTTTTTAGCTGCTTGTTTATCTTCTGGTTTAGATACATTGGAAACAGCCACATTATTAGTGATTGAATGCTTTGTTACATCATACATTAAGAATGCAATCGCAGTAGCGAATATAGCGACAGCCAAGTTTGGTAATTTTAAATAAACTACTAGAGCAAAACCGACAAAAAACCAAATAAAGTATTTTTTCTTAAACAACATATTAAGCAACATTGCAAAACCAACAGCAGGAAGCATTTTACCAGCTGCAATAAATCCTTGAGAAACAAATTTAGGCAAAATAGCTAAAAATGTTTTAATTGCATTTGTACCAAGTAAAATGGCAAAGAAAATAGCAATAGTATTCAAAGCAGGAGTCATAAATCCCATTCCAATGTGCCATCTAGTAATTCCAGCTTCATTGCCTTTATGAGCCAATTTATCCATTCTAGGAACAAATAATGCCATATAACTGTAAGTAATTTGTAAAGTGATAATAGCTAGAGCAGCAACAGGAACGGCTATAGCCAATGCTTTAGAATTAGAGGCTCCAGTTAAAATAGCAGTTGCAGTACCAATAGTTGAGCCAACCAAGGCATCAGCTGGAATAGCACCGCCAACAGCAATTACTCCCAAAAATACCGATTCAAAGACGCCACCTAAAATAATACCCGTTTGTAGATCACCTAAAAGCAAGCCTATGATGGGTCCCACGATAATAGGACGATTAAATTGCCATAAACCGATACTTTGGTTAATGTAATAAATTAAATAGTAAGCTATAGCTACAATTAACGCTTTTGCAAACATTATTTACACCTCTCTAACCATAAATCTTTTTAAAGTTTTTCTTTGAAGAATCAGGAGTCAATTGTGAATCAAATGGTACATTTAATTCAGCAATTTCTTTGATATATTTCATATCGTCATCATCTACTTCAACAGTGGCATCAATTTTTTTCTGTGGCTTTCCCTTATGCTTATTAACTGGTAATAAGCCATAGTTACCGACATTAACTTGTTCAATATTCTTTACATTCTTAGCAATTTCTAATGCATCTTTGAAATTTCTAACAACTACCATCATTGAAAGATTTTCTGCTTTAGGATTATTAAGAATATTGATCGTATCTTTTACATCTCGAGCAATGAATTTAATGTTATCTGGAACTGCCATTTTCATCGAAGTAATTTGTAATTCATTATTTACAACATCATCATTTGCAACAATAATATGAGTAATACTTAAAGCTTTTGACCAAACAACAGCAACTTGTCCGTGAATTAAACGTTCATCAATTCTTAGCATTTTAATCATTTTTCAAATTCTCCCATTTCTATTAACTCAAAAAATCCTCATCGCTAAGACTATCTTGTTTTTTAGGTAGCTTAGAAATTTGCACAGGACATTTATTAATAATCTCGTTTAAATGTTTTTCACTCATTTCCCCACCATCTAACACAACAGAAAGAACAGTTGGTAAATTAACAGATGTAATTACAAAAACGTTCTTAGTAGTATTGGCTATTTTCAACATCACTTCCCTATTAACACTTCCACCAATTAAATCAGTGAAAATAATTCCAATATCTTTCTCTTCTAAGCTATCTAAGAATTTATTCAATGGAACATCAATATTTGTTTTATTTTCCGAACCATCTAAATATGCATCTATAGTCGAAATATTAGTTTTCCCAGTTAAAATTTTTATTGAGCTTTTTAAACCAGATGCAAATTTTCCATGACTTGCAATCAAAAATTTTCTCATTTCTATCTTCCTTCTGAATTGAAATATTTTATTTATCTCTTCACCTATCTATAAGCAAAAAGTGTGCCATTCCTAATTTGAAGCTATTTATAGTGCAAACAAAAATAGTGCTTAGATAATTTCTAAGCACTATTTTTTACCTAATTATTTGTGTCTAAATGTAGTTTTCAATTAATTCATATATAAGCGAAATTTCAAAATCATTAATTACAATATTATATTTCATTTCCACTGGTTTAAATATAGTCTTAGAAACAGATTGAAATTCTTTCGCCTTCTCGTCCCTAAAAAGATTAGTCATATTTTGCTTATCTGAATTCAACAAAACTCTTTCTATCATTAGAGATAAGTGCATATATAAATTTAATTTTATTTTTCCAGAAAACTGAACATTGTAATAATCTTCATATTTTTTCACTATAGTTTCTACTTCATCAATTACCATAGAGGGATTTAAAAAGTTTAATCTATCTTTTATTCCTTCAATTGTCAGAAATTTGAGAAATTTTTCTAATACATCATCAATATTTTTATCTTGCTCTCCCATATCTTGCAAATACATACGAAGCTTACTAAAACCCTTCTGATCTAAAATATCATAAATATTTACAATAGGTAGATCAAGATTGGTCTTAAAGTCAGTAGTTGTCATAATAAGATCAGTGTTCTTAAAAAACTGTTCGTTATTATTATCAATATAACTATGCAGTTTGCGATAGTCCATAGTAAAAATTTGATGAGTAGTAGATAGTGACTTCTCCATAATATCTTTTATTGCTTTAGATAAACCTAAACCTGATAAACATGAAACAATAATATTCTTTTTATTTGATAATCCTTCAAAATATTGAACACCTAAATACTGACCGTAATTTTCTGCTTTTGTAGCAATCTCATTAAAATTTTCTTGTCTCTGAACTCTCATAGCAATATCTAACGCGGTAGCAGTAGTTATATTATTAACAACTAACAATTCTTTATTCAAACTATGTTTAATTTTTGTAAACATTTGATTTAGTGAGCCCATATCAAAAAGTAAAATTATGCCTTTTTCTCTTGCTTTTTGCTCTACCAAATATTTATAAACTAGCTTATTGATATCATTTACTGATGCCTCAATTGACATATCAAATGCTTCAAATATATAATTACCTGCTAAATTATTTACTACTTTTTGAATACTTTCGGCTGTTGATGTCCCATGAGCAAGTAAAATAGAAGTATATCTAATGCTTTCAACCTTGTTTATTACATTTTGCATCATCAGCAAAAACCATAAATAAGATTTATCTTTCAATTCTGTGTTACTCCGCTCTAAAAATTTGCGATAAACATAAAAAGATCTCGAATACTTATTTCTTAAAAGTTCATAATATTCTTGATTATTCTGAACTTTTATATCTAAAAAAGTGGAAAGTCTAAACGCAAATGTTAAATTTCTTACATCGTCATCACTTAAGTTAAGATCTATTCCGTATATTCCCTTAATGATAGTTTGAACCTTATTAATTAAAGTTATATTCACTTTATTTGCAAAATATATTGTTTTGTCAAACTGCTTTAAATCCCGTAGATTTTTAATAATTATTAATTTAAAATCACTCATGACTTTATTTTGTTTAATAGCATCAATTAGTTCGTTTTGAATATTCTGAAAGATTTTTTTAACACTTCTCTTAAAAATATTAAGTCCCTTTACATTTAAATGCTTATCAATTTCAATTAATTCACTATCATCAGAACTCGGAATCTCAACTTCAATTTTTGACGGCTCCTCCGCAAAACTTTTAGAACATAGCATTTTCACTCTGTTTTGAAGAGTTCCTAAATTACCTATATAATTTTGATTTGCCAAATCAATAATAGTATTTTCATGAACTAAATATTTTAATTTAGTGTTTACAGCTTCTTGCTTAAAACAATTTAAAACATATTCAATTCTTTCAAATGCTGGTCTATCGATTAGTGGAGGAATATCAATATGAACTGGAATTCTTCTCATAAAAGTCTTAAGCATATACTTATTAAGATCTTCCGTTGTAGCACAAATCAGCCTAATATGAGCAACATGTGGATTTTCTACCTCCCCCAAAGGATAAAATGTGTGATTATCAATTAATGAAAATAGTTTTTCTTGATTAGATTTTGAGAGTCGATGTACTTCATCTAAAAAAAGATACCCATTGTTTGCCTTATCAATCAATCCCTCAGAGTCATGATCAGCTCCAGTAAAAGCTCCTTTTTTATATCCAAATAATACTGAAGAAAGTAACTCCGTATTATTTGCATAATCCGCAGTATTTAAAGTGACAAACGGTGCATTTTTATCTATCACTCCTAAAGCTTTTGCTTCCTCATATATCTTCTTAGCTAGATAACTTTTTCCTACACCGCTTCTACCAGTGATCATTACCGGAAGTCCATTAGATGGGTATAAAATTGATTCTTTTGCTAGTTCAATACTTTCTTTTAAGCTACTATCATGACCGATTATTTCATCAAAAGGCAACTTTTTTTCACTTAATGTCCACACAACTGGCCTAGTAGTAGACTTATTAACTTTATTTTGTTTATATAATTTTGCTAAGTAACCTGAAACAACACTTCTGCTGAGATTCAAGCCATGTGCTATTTGTTCTGTATTTAATTCTTTAGACTTATTTTGCTTTAAAAAAGCTAAAACATTATCTATTGCTTTCATTATGGTCTCCGTTTTAAACACTATTTTTACTATTTAAGCACTATCTTTGAACTCTTCTAGTCCTTATACGTTTATTATAGAGGCGGAGTGTTTAAAATGATAAATCAATTTCAAAAAACTACACAAAGTCAGAAACAGATCTTTAAGCAGTATCAATTAACTAGTTTATCCATGTTAAGTGATTCTTATACTGACTTAGCACACTACTTAAAAACACAAGAGGAAAAAAATCCCTATTTAACAGTAACTTCTAATAGAACAAAACAAAATTTAGATTGGATTACAGAGGACGAATCTGGATTAACAAAAACGAAATTACTGCATGACTTTAACTTAGAGGTAAAGAGTAATAAGTTGAAATATTTCGGCGCAATTGTAATAGACAATCTAGATGGTCATGGGTTTCTATCAGACTATCATCATCTTATAGAACAATTTCCTCAACAACAGAAATTAATCAATAAAGCAATAAATATTGTTCAAAATATCGGCCCTACAGGCATTGCTGCTAGAAGTGTTTCAGAATGTTTATTACTTCAACTTAAACATAAAAGCAATTATCCTAAAAATACTGATACAATCATCAAATATTATCTTGAAGACTTAGCAAATCATAATTTTAGGAAAATTTATACTAATCTTTCTATTTCTAAAAATGACCTATTTAAAGTAGTATGTTTTATCAAATCTCTTAGGCCAGGAGTTGAAATTAATACAGACATTAATAATAAAATTATTATTCCAGAACTTTTTATCTGCTATGATCATAAAAAGATTTTTACGCATTTAATCGAAGATAATCAATTCAACTTAGAGTTTAAAACACCCAGTTATTCCACTAATGATACTGAAACGCTTAAATTTATTAAAAAGCAAAAAAAACAAGCCCAAAATTTACAAAAGAATTACCAGCGTCGTCAGGATACCTTACTCTTGATTGGACAAACAATTGCAGAACAACAAGAAATATTTTTTGCTACTGGAGGTAAAAAATTTACTCCATTAAATGAATCACAAATTGCCTTGGAAACCCATCTAAACGTATCTACTATTAGTCGAACGGTTAGAAGTAAATATTTTCAATGCGATTTTGGTATATTTCCTCTGAATATACTTTTTAGTAGTAAAATAAACAATTTCTCTCAAAAAAACATATTAAATATGCTTAAAAAGATAATTTTAAATGAAAATCAAAAAAATCCTCTTACAGATGACGAAATAAAAAATAACATTGCGGTTTCACGACGAACAATATCTAAATATCGAAAAAAATTAGGAATTGGAAATTACTATCAACGACAAAAAAACTATTTTCTACTTTAGCTTATAAGAATAAATTAGAAAATAGTTCAATTTATTTAATTTTTTACTCCAAATACAATTTCCTAAAATCTTTCAAATCCTGCTTTGAAAAACCCAATTCCTTCGTAAAGTAATTTTCAAAACCACCATACCCAACATCAATTGTTTGCGTAATTCCTTTAACAGCCGTTCCCTCTCCTTCAGTAACATTCATTCGATTAACCATTTTAATCATCTCAGAATCACTTGGGAGCTGCTTTTTAAGGCCAAAAGTATACAACTCATTAGTTAATAAATAGTCGCGTGCAATGGTATGCTCGTCAATTCCAAGTCCTTTTAAAATTAGAGCTGTTGTCATCCCTGTACGGTCTTTTCCAGCACTGCAATGATAGACTAAGGCTTCATTTTCAGGCAAAGTAAGTAATGCTGCAAATACGCGTGCAAAAGCTTTTTGACTAGCTGGGCTCAAAATCACATTTTGATATATCTCGCCTAAATAACTGTCAACTTTAGGAATGTGATGCAAAAAGCGATAAAGCTTATGACTATCATTAACAAAATTACCACTGCTATCTTCCGCATAGACATGACAATCCAAAACTTCAACACCCTGCCATTTTCGATCTGGCGCCATTACTTGTTCATTGCTAGTCCTTAAATCACAGTCTACTGTGACATTCATTTTTGCTAATTTTTCTTCGTCGCGTTCAGTTAAGCTGCTTAATGAGTCAGAGCGATAAATTTTTCCCCACTTCACATGTTTACCTTCATTATTTTCATAGCCACCGATATCACGAAAATTTATAGTACCGTCAAAAGTAATTAAGCGATTATGTTCCATAGCTTCTCATCCTCTATCTTATTGTCTCTCATCTTATATTCTAGCTTATTTTCTTAAGGAATTAAGTATTTAAGACTTAGGCACTTACTTTATTTACAAAATCTCTAGCGATAGTTTTAGACATAAATACAGAACACTTTCACTTTGTTAGTTTCTTATCTATAATTAATAGTAATAACTTACCAGTAAATAACTTTCAAGGAGGATTGCACAATAATGTCAAATGAACACATAGAAGCTCTAACAATTGCTGGTCATGATAGTGATGGTAGCGCTGGGATGCCAGCTGACTTACATGCCTTTTACGCACGTGGCGTTTATGGTATGGGGCTCTTAACTGCTGCCGTTGCTGGAAATTCGCAAGGAATTTTTGCTCAACAATTAATGCCATTAGATTTTATTCAAAAGCAATTCGATGTCTTAAATGATGATTTCAAAATAAAGGCCGTTAAGACTGGAATGCTTGCTAATAAAGATATTATCGATGTAGTTGCTAAAAACTTAAAACATTATCAAATGCAAAATATTGTGCTTGATCCAGTGATTATTACTAAACATGGTGCCACCCTTTTAGCAGATGATGCATACCAAGCATTTCTAAAAAAATTAGTACCACTTGCCACAATTATTACACCAAACTTTTTTGAAGCACAAAAGCTAACCGGTCTTAAATTGAAAAACGAGTCTGAAATCAAGCAAGGAGCTAAAATGTTACAAAAAATGGGCGCTGAAAATGTTTTAATCAAAGGCAGTCATCATAACGACAAACAAACAGAAGTTAAAGATTACTTACTGTTAGAAGACGGCTCAGACGAATGGTTAACCAAGCCCTACTTTAAGACTGATCGCGTTAACGGTACAGGAGATACTTTATCAGCAGTAATTGCAGCTGAACTTGCAAAGGGTAATGATGTCAAAACTGCGGTTAAAATTGCCAAAGATTTCACCTATGAGGCACTTTCACATCCCATTAATGTTGGTGCAAAATATGGTCCCATTAACCATCTAGCTGCTCAAGAAGAAATGAAACAATAATTTTTACTAACTAGGATTTAAGACAATTTTAAGTTATACTTTGAACATACAATTTAAATAGGGATGATAATTATGGCAGATAAAACAATTAAAATTGCATACTTATATGAAGACTTAATGAATACTTATGGCGATTCAGGTGACGTCAAAGTAATTCGTTACTTACTTGACAAACAAGGCTATCAAACTGAAGTTGATAACATTTCTCTAGATGACAAATTCGATGCTAACAACTACGACTTTTTATTCTTTGGCGGCGGTCAAGACTTTGAACAAACTGTTGTAGCTAAAGATCTGCCACGTCACAAAGAAACAATTGAAAATTATATCAACGCTGGCAATCCAATGCTTTGTATCTGTGGTGGTTATCAATTAATGGGGGATTATTACAAGACTAATTCTGGGATTACAATCAAAGGCTTAGGTATTCTGCCCCTTCATACTGTTTTTAAGGCTGATAAGCGGATGATTGGCGATACTCGCTACATGACTGAATGGGGCGAAGTAAAGGCCTTTGAAAATCACTCTGGACAAACTTACTTTGATAATACTGATATGCTTCATCCTTTCGGCGAAATGATTGAAGGCTATGGTAATAACCCACAAGATAAAGTTGAAGGCTTACGTTACAAGAACTTTATTGGTTCATATTCTCACGGACCTTTACTTCGAAATACAAATGTCGCAAATGCGATTGTTAAGATGATTTTAGAACGTCACAAGGAGCGTACTGCTAATGAAGTTGAATCCGTTTAGAAAAGAAAGCCTCAAGCGTTATTTGGGTACTGATAAGCACTTTGCCAAAACGCTTGGGGCTTTTGACTTATTAACTATCGGTATTGGCGCAGTTATTGGTACTGGAATTTTTATTTTACCAGGTACTGTTGCCGCTAAAGAAGCTGGCCCTGGTGTAACTTTATCATTTTTAGTTGCAGCTTTAGTTTGTACTCTAGCAAGTATGTGTTATGCGGAACTTTCCTCTAGCATCCCAGTCGCTGGCTCAGCCTATTCCTATGGAAATATTCTTTATGGAGAAGTCATTGGCTGGATTCTAGGCTGGGCACTGATTCTAGAGTATATGCTGTCCGTTGCGGCTGTTTCTGCTGGCTGGGCTTCTTATTTTAATTCGCTGCTCCATAGTTTTGGTTTACATATACCACATCATTTTGAAGGACCGTTTGATCCCCTAAATGGTACGTACCTAAATTTATGGGCGGTTATCAGTGTTTTATTAATTGGAATTTTACTCTCACGTGGAATGAAAACATTCATGAAATTTAATAATGCAGCAGTTTTAATTAAGATTGCTATTATATTTATATTCATTGGTGTTGGTTTATTTTTCATTAAACCGAAAAATTATCAACCTTTCACTCCCTATGGTACAACTGGTGTTTTACGTGGCGCTACAACGGTCTTTTTCGCCTTTCTAGGCTTTGACGTTGTTTCATCCTCAGCGGCCGAAGTTAAAAATCCTAAGAAAAATATGCCAATTGGAATCATTGGTACCTTAATTGTGGCAGCCCTTCTTTATATGGGAGTATCAGTTGTTTTAACTGGAATGGTAAACTACAAGCAGCTAGATGTAGCAAATCCCGTTGCCTACGCTTTAAAATTAGTTAACCAAGGCTGGGTAGCTGACCTCTTATCAATTGGAGCAATTGTAGGAATGAGTACAATGATGCTTACCATGATCTATTCAAGTTCACGTTTAATTTATTCTATTGGCCGTGATGGATTATTGCCAAATTTTTTAGGAAAAATTGATAAGCATGGCCTTCCAGAAAATGCTCTGTGGATTGTAACCATCGTTATTGCTTTAATGGGAGGGTTATTTTCACTAGAAGAACTTACTAGCTTAGTTTCAATTGGAACGTTACTTGCCTTTACTTTCGTATCTTTCGGCGTCATTTTATTGCGCAGAAGAAAAGATATTCCTGAAGGCGACTTTAAAGTCCCATTTTACCCAATAATTCCAATTCTTTCTGGCCTAGCCTGCATTGGAATGATGTGCTTTTTATCAGTTAAAACTTACATTTTTGCTGGTATTTGGTTCTTATTTGGATTATTTATTTACTGCGTTTATGGATATAAGCATAGTAAGATTAGTAAGAAAAATAATTAGTTAGAAAAAAGCTTAGTTACTGCGCAAATACGTGTGCTATCAAGTAACTAAGCTTTTTCTTATCTTTTATGTTTGGGTTCCCAGTTAAGGGCTAAAACGGCACAAATAATCATAATTGACCCAATCCAATCAATTGGCGCCATCACCAATCCAAAAATAATTACAGAACCAATTGTAGCTGAAACCGGCTCAAAAGCATCTAACAAACTAGCAGTTGATGGTTTAATATAGCGAAGCGAGCCCATCATCCATTGAAAAGGAATTAAGGTACCTATTACAATCACGCCAGCCATCAGCCAAAAAATATTAATATTGTTTGGAATCTTCGGCCATACAGGATGTGCAAGTGCCAAAGCTATTCCTGAAAAAAGTAATCCCCAACCTGTAACTACAAGACTTGAAGTATGATCAAGCAATCTACGTGGAATCAAAGTATTAGTAGCTACTCCGACTGCAGAAATAAGGCCCCAGAATAAGACTGATGGGGTTAAAGATAGTTGATTAAAATGACCATGTGTAGCTAAAAAGAAAACACCTAAAAAAGCGACGATAGCTGCAATAACATCTACTGCCCGCAATACTTGGTGTTCAAATACTACCATATAAAATAAGACAAAAAATGGCCCAATAAACTGTAAAACGGTCGCAACTGAAGCATTTGCCTGTTGAACCACGATAAAGTAACAATATTGCACAGGCAATAAACCTAATAACCCATAAGCAATAACGGTAATCGCATCTTTTTTATCAGTCATTGTTTTTAATGGCTTTTTCCCAGTTACCTGGGCAAAAATCAAAAGCAAAATTCCACTTAATACCATTCTTACCTGAGAAATCCAAATCGGCGTTATACTTGCACTGATATTAAACAGTCCCTTAGCAAATAAACCCGAAATCCCCCAAAAAACACAAGCTAAAGCAGCTAAGCATGTCCATAATCTTTTTTTCGTCATATCTTTCCAACTTTCCTAATCTTATGCAAAACTCATCATAACATACTGCAAAAAAATTATCTTTTTTCTCTTGCTTTTTCAAAGTAAATCGATTTAAATATAATTAATATAAAAATTAAAAAGCAATGAAGAGACGAGTAGATAATTTTATTCTTTCAGTGAATTAGCGTTAGTGAGAAGCTAGTAGACCCTGAATTATCGAATAACACTTTTTCGCTGTGCTGCTAGCCTAAATTACAGTAAGCTACGCCGTCATCGGTACGTTATCAAACCGAGGAGCATGATTGTGCTCTATTAAGCTGGTCTATTTTTAGACAATTTAGGTGGTACCGCGGAAAAAAGCCTTTCGTCCTGAGAACATCAGGAGTGAAGGGCTTTTTCTTTACTCTTAATATTTTTTCTAAGGAGTACATAATTATGACATTGATATTACCTAAGGACTACCAACCAAGTCTAACCATTCGTGATACTGAAGCCGCAATTGTTTTCATTAGAGAAACTTTTCAAGACAAAATTGCTGAAAAATTAAATATTCAACGAATGTCAGCACCAATGTTTGTTGAAAAATCTACTGGATTAAACGACAACTTAAATGGTGTTGAACGCCCCGTTTCTTTTGATATGAAAGCTATGCCTAACGATACAATTGAAGTAGTTCATTCACTAGCCAAATGGAAACGTCTGGCACTTAAGCGCTACGGATTTGGAATGCATGAAGGTCTTTACACTAATATGAACGCAATTAGACGTGATGAAGATTTAGATAATTTCCACTCAATTTACGTAGACCAGTGGGATTGGGAAAAAATCATTTCCAAAGATGAGCGTAATATTGATACCTTAAAAGATACTGTTAAGCAAATCTTTAAAGCAATCAAAGAGACAGAAAAAGAAGTTGCAGCCCGCTACCCTAGCTCTACTTATCGTTTACCTAGCGAAATTACATTTATTACTACGCAAGAACTCGAAGACCGCTGGCCTGATTTAACACCTGATGAGCGTGAAGATAAAATTGCTAAAGAGAAAAAAGCTGTATTTTTAATGAAGATTGGGGATAAGCTAAAACGTAGTGGTAAGCCACATGATGGTCGCGCACCAGACTACGATGATTGGCAATTGAATGGTGACCTCTTATTTTGGTATGAACCTTTACAACGTAAATTAGAAATCTCTTCAATGGGAATTCGTGTCAGTGAAGAATCACTAAAAACGCAACTAAAAAAAGCCCATGCCGAAGAAAGAGCAGCTTTGCCATTTCATAAAATGCTTTTAAACGGAGAGCTTCCTTATACAATTGGCGGAGGAATCGGACAATCTCGTTTGTGCATGCTTTTACTCGGAAAAGCCCATATTGGAGAAGTTCAAGCTAGCATCTGGCCTCCAAAAATGATTGAAAAATGTGAAGCAGCTGGAATGCAAATGTTATAAAAAAGGAGTATCGGTTGATACTCCTTTTTTTAATACATATTTTCTTGTTCTAGGGGCTGGAGAATTCGATCACTATTCTCCTGCATTACTAGTATACGTTTTCCACTAATCATCCACAAATAAATGCATACCGGAACGACTACTGAAATAATGGCAACTAACCATTCACCTGTGCTCCCATCCCAAGTTCCTGGCTGATCTCCATTTTCTTGTAAAAAGATCAAAAAATCCATAAAGAAGTGCATCAACATTGTCAGCCATAATTTACCAGTATATAAATAAACAATCGCAAAAAACAATCCTATTCCAAATGCAAATGTAACTTGAGCAATAGTTGGAGCTAATTTTTGCCACCCGAAATTAGCAAAATGAAGTAAGCCGAAAAACAAAGCACTAATAAAAATAGTTATTGGAACTTGCCATTTGTTCTTTCTTAAAGCGTATAAGAGAGCAATGATGACTAGATATCGATTCATCTCTTCCATTATTCCCGCTTCAGCAGCTTGACTAAAACTATTTAAAGTAAACTTCATGGATCAGTATGGTAGGAAAAAAGTACGGAAAACAGGTTATTGCCGTATCCACCAAATGCATTCCATATAATATCAACAATTCCAAAAACAATTAAAAATACTAATACACCATCAGAGAAATTAGCCGATTTTTCAAATTTTAAATTAAAGTCAAAATTATAACCCCATCCCCAAGCTAAGAAACAAGCCCAAATGGTATAGGCAAAAGCAGCCCACAATCCTGTAGAGAGAACTGTATTAAAGAACTTATTGCCTGGGATATGTCCCAATGTGCATATTTCCATTAGATTTTCCATCATCCAAAAGATTAAAATTAGACGCGGAACAGTCCACTTAACTTCAGCACCTACTGCAATTGCAAAAGGTATTAACCATCCCAATCCTATCAAGAGAAAGATAACAGCGACTATTGCGCCCATGTGTGGCCATGCCTTTGCTACGACATTCATTAATTCAATCAAGCCACCTAATGACAATAAAGGCCAAAAGATAATCATCAACCAGCGATTGAAAGTATCAACTTTTGGTGGCTTTTTCTGCCAGAGCACCAGTAGTAGCATTAAAACTAACAATGGAGAGAAGAATATTAGTAGAAAGACTTCATTATGTTGTACCCATAACTGATGTCTCAACACTGGATGAAGGTATAAAAAAAGATAAAAAAATTACTCCTAGTATTAGTTCAGCAATTAATGCATAGCGTGCTTTTTCTTTCATGTGGTTTAACTTCTTCCTAGTATTACTAACATCCTTTCTTCAGAATACAAAAAAGGACTACCTAAGCCAAACTGCCTAGTAGTCCTTTCTTAAATTATTTACTAGCCTTACGATCTTTTCTAGAGATAATGAACATAATTAATGGTAAAACAATAAATCCAAAAATCATCATTGCTATTGCATACCAATTAATTCCAGTTACTTGTCCACTTGCATTAACCACACCAAATTGTGCTTTCCAGTTATATTCAACTAATAAGAAAATAACTAAGACGATTGAAAGAATTGGAACAACAATATCAGTCCATATGTTCTTCTGGGCATCTAAGACAGATTCTGCAGTCTTTCCACGATAAAATTGGATAACTGCTAACGGAACTACAATGAAGCCTAGAAAACGTACCATTGCACTTAATGTAATCAAGTTAACCATGTTATATTCAAATGCCATTGGAATTAAAATTGCAAGTAATACTGAAATAAAGAACGTTCTAATTGGAAAATTATTCTTGGTTCTCTTAGTTAAACTCTTTGAAAATTGGTTTTCACGCGCCATAGCTTCCAAAATTCTTGGTGCATTAAAGCTAGAAGCAACGTTAATACCAAACATTGAAATTAAAGCACCTACTAGAATAACATCCCTTAAAATCTCATTTTTAAAAATTGCTGCAATCGCTACAACCTGCTTAGTTGTCATCAAGGCCTTAGGATCAAGCACCATCGCAACTGCAACAACACCAATATAAACTATCGCAATTACGATGATTGCTAAGGGAATAGCACGTGGTAAATTCTTAGCTGGATTTTTCATATCCTCTGAACCAGAAGCAACGGATTCAAATCCAGTAAAGGCATAAAAAGCTGATACAATTGCCATTACAAAGCCTGTAGTAGTTAAAGTTGGCACAATCTTTTGACCATTTTGAGTAATTTGATCTACTTCATTTAAGTTGCTTGAAGCCCCAGTCATAATTAATAATACTACTCCAGCAACAATAATTAATACTAAGGCAGCTAACTTACCAAGTGTTGCTAAATTCATGACATACTTAACAACCTTTTGACCAAATAAGTTAATGATCGTAATAACAGCCATTAAGATTAAAAAGCCAATGGTCACACTCATCGTTTTGTTTGGATTACCACCAAAAATAGAAATTGTTGATTTGATAACCCCAACTGCCATAACACCCCAAGCTACACTTGCAGAAAAGTAACGTAAAATCCCCATATAGAAACCTACATTATTTCCAAAAGCTGCCTTTGAATATGCATAAGCAGCACCAGATTTAGTTACATATTTTGCAGCCGCCGCAAAAGAAACAGCTAAAATAGAAGCAAAAATTGCCGCTATAAAGTATACAATTAACGCTTTTGATCCAGCCTGTTGAACAACGCTACCTGGCGTCAAGAATATTCCTGAACCAATAATTGAATTAATGGCTAAAAGTACAATCGACCAAAAGCCTAATTTACTTGTTTCATTCTCATTCATCTATTATTAACTTCTCTCTACTCTCTTTTTGCATTATCAATAATATGTTTAAATAAGTTATTTTGATAAGAAACAACGCGGTGAAGCATTTCAGGATGCCATTGAACAGCAATCACTGAAGCATCTTTATTTTCAATTGCTTCTACTACTCCATCAACACAACGAGCTGAAACCTTAAACTCAGGTGCAACATCTTTAATTAATTGATGGTGAAAAGAATTTGTCTGTATTTTTTCTTTTCCCAACAATTCAGCAATCTTAGTTCCTGCAACTGTTTCAACAGTATGAGTAAGTAAAGTTGGCGTTTGTCCCTGATTGTGTTTTAAAGTTTTTCCTTTTCTATAGCTTAAGTCTTGGTATAACGTTCCCCCGTGATACACATTTATTATTTGCGCTCCACGACAAATTCCTAAAACAGGGACCCCGTTTTCTTCAGCTAACTTTAACAATAGCATGTCAAATTGATCTCGTTCAGGCCAAATATCTCCTAATTTTTGTTCTGGTTCTTCCTTATAATTATGAGGATCAACATCATGTCCACCAGATAAAATTAGACCCTGCACATTTAAAAGTTGTTCCTTAATCACTTCTTCATTTTCATTAAAGGGAATAATATAAGGAATTCCGCCATTCTGGATAACAGAATCAACATAATCTTCATTAACATAGCTACGACGATAACCTGGAAAAATACCACTATCATCAATGATTACAGAACCAGAAATGCCAATTATTGGTTTCATGTTGCACTCTCCTTTAACTTACTTTTTACCAGTTAGATTTAATTATAGAGTATATATTCTACTACGTAAATACCACAAGTTAAAATTAGCACTTTTTTCTCACAGTTCACTAATTTTTTGTTTCAATAAAAAAATCATCCTTTTACAGGATGATTTACAAGCTATTTTTTCTTTCGGTGCTTAATTGCATAAACAATTGCTGCTAATACTAGGACACCGGCTCCCACAGCAACAGAAACTCTAGTTTCTGGATTAATAAACATAAAAATAACGATTATTAGCAACATTACAAAGGCAAAATAATTTGAATATGGGTATAGCGGCAGCTTAAATGGATGTTTATTCATCAAATGAGCATTACTTTTTCTAAATTTTAATTCAGCAATCAAAATTACAAACCATGCTACCATCCCTGGTAAAACTGAAGAACTATAGACGATGACAAATAATTCTCCCATTGATTTATTCATTGTTGAGACAATTAGGTTTAAAACGAAGCCGAGTAAAATACCAACAGTAATACCAATAATTGCACGATCAGGAACAATATGCTTTGATAGCTTACCAAATATCTTTGGCGCTTCTCCTTCATGAGCCAATTTAAAGAGCATTCGACTAGAGGAATAGATTCCAGAATTTGCACCCGATAAGGCTGCTGTTAACACAACGAAATTGATAATCCCTGCCGCTGCTGTAATTCCGACCTTAGTAAAAGTTTCTACAAATGGTGACCCAATATTACTTAACTGGTTCCATGGATAAATGGTGACAATAACAAAAATTGCTCCAACGTAAAAAATTAATATACGCCATAAAACAGACTTTACGCTCTTCACTATTGCTTCTTGCGGATTTGCAACTTCTCCAGCTGAAATTCCAATTAATTCTATTCCTTCATAAGAACCTGCAATAATTGCCATTGAAAAGAAGAAGCCTTTCATTCCACCCGTGAAGAAACCACCATGCGACCATAAATTACTAAAACCAAGTGGTTTTCCATGATTACCTACACCAAGTAAAATTACCAGCAAACCCAAAATAATCATTAATATAATTGTTACCACTTTAATCATTGCAAACCAAAATTCTAAAGCTCCATATGCTTTAGCACTAGCCAAGTTTGCTAATAGCAAGAAAGCAATAATAATGATACCCGACCAAAACACACTAACTTGGGGCCACCAAAATTTTAAGTATTCTGTAGCAGCGACAACTTCAGAAATACCAACAACAATGTACTGAAAAACATTGGCCCATTCTGCCAAATATCCGGCTAAAGGAGAAATATATTCTGTAGCATAATCAGCAAATGAACCTGTTCCAGGACTAACATAGAGCATTTCGCCAAGTGCCCGCATTACAATATATAAAATTAACCCCACAAACATATACGCTAATAATACTGAAGGTCCTGTCCATTTTATAGTTGAAGTTGATCCCATGAACAAGCCAACACCTATTGCCCCACCGAGAGAGATCATTTCCATTTGGCCTGCAGTCATGGATCTTTTTAATTTAGGAGGATGATTTTTCTTATTTTCCATCAACACCATCCTTTCTATGACGAATCAGATATACAATTGTAGCTATAATTAATACTGCTGCTCCAACTAGTACAGAAATCCGAGTTTCTGGATTAATAAGCATAAATACTACAATAACAATTAACATTAAAAATGCAAAATAATTAGAAATAGGATATAGCGGCAACTTAAACGGATGATCAACTAGCAAATCTTGATTATTATGTCTAAATTTTAGTTCTGCAAGTAAAATTACAAACCATGGAATCATGCCTGGTAACACTGAGGACGAGAACACGATTACAAATAAATCCTGCGTAGATTTATTAATCGTAGCAGCAATCATATTTACAACAAATCCAATCAATATTCCCCCGGAAATACCTAAAATTGCATGATTAGGAACAATACGCTTAGATATATGACCAAATGTCTTAGGCGCATCCCCATCATGAGCTAATTTAAAGAGCATACGACTAGATGAATAAATTCCAGAATTTGCACCTGATAATGCGGCCGTCAAAACCACAAAATTAATGATACTTGCTGCTGCTGTAATTCCTACTTTGGCAAACGTAGTTACAAAAGGTGATCCAATACTGCTTAATTCATTCCATGGATAAATGGTAACAATGACAAAAATTGCTCCAACATAAAAAATTAGAATTCTCCATAAAACGGATTTGACGCTTTTTATGATTGCTTCTTGTGGATTAGCAACTTCACCAGCAGAAATTCCAAGTAATTCTATTCCTTCGTAAGAGCCAACGATAATTGACATTGAAAAGAAAAAGCCTTTTACGCCACCAGTAAAGAAACCACCATGTGACCATAAATTGCTAAAACCAGTTGGTTTTCCTCCATTACCTACACCAAAGAAAATCACAATGAAGCCCAAGATGATCATCAAAATAATAGTTACAACTTTGATCATAGCAAACCAAAATTCAAGAGAAGCATATGCTTTTGCACTTGCTAAATTTGCTAAAACTAGAAATAAAATGATAATTATTCCCGACCAAAAGACATTAACCTTGGGCCACCAAAATTTTAAATATTCAGTTGCCGCTACCACTTCAGACATTCCAACAACAATATATTCAAATACATTAGCCCACTCTGCTAGATAGCCAGCTAATGGATGCACATACTCAGTTGCATAATCAGCAAATGACCCAGTACCTGGATTTACATATAGCATTTCTCCTAAGGCACGCATTACAATGTATAAAATTAAGCCGACAAACATATACGCTAATAAAACGGATGGTCCCGTCCATTTTATTGTAGAGGTAGATCCCATAAATAATCCGACCCCAATTGCACCGCCCAAAGATATCATTTCCATTTGACCAGCAGTCATAGAACGTTTTAACTTCGGAATTGACTTTTTATTTCCCATTACTTAATGCCACTCCTATAAAAAAAACTAGCAGTCACTCGAGAGCTAGTTTTAAATATCAACAAATTGATTAATGTCATTTTAATACAGGTAAGCAGCAATTCCAAGAACTTTTTGACAAAAAATAAGGAACTCAGTCCTAAAACCAAGTTCCTTTTTAATTTCGTGTAAAATTACGTTTGATCTTTTGCCAAATTGTAAGAGCTCTTCTCATATTGTTTGCTGGAACATGCTTTCGAATAGCACGCAAAGTTGGCTTTACATGTCTTGCAGCAAAGATAAAACTACCATTTTTTTTAGTGCAAATCTTAAATCGTGGAATATATTTTCCACCAAAATATACATCTGCTACTACAACGGTTACTTCGTTCCAAGGAATCTGAACATAATCATTAGGATTGTTATCACTATAGAATTCGAATCCCTTGTCACCAACAAGAATTTTTCCATATGTAGGAATTCCTCTAAACCAAGTCGCAGTATCAACATATTCTGATTTTGTATTTAGTGATTGAACCATATAAAAACCTTTTCATATATAAGAAAAACGGTCTAGAGCAGACCGTCTTTTACTTATTATTGTTATAGTAAGCCAATTACGTGACCTAAAATACCAACAACGAAGATACCAATAATAATAACAATTGGTGAAACTTTCTTCTTTAGTAACCACATACATAAGAAAGTTAATAGCAATGCAGCAAGACCAGGAATTAAACTATCTAAGTTTTGTTGCAAAGTTGTTTCCTTAATTTTATCTAAGGCCATACCATTACCTAAATTATATTCAGATAATGCTTTGTGAATACCTTCTGCTCCCTTTGGAAGAGCGTTCCAATCGATGTAAGCACCCTTTTGAAGTGGAACACTTGAAACAACTGGCTTAAAGTTAATCGTTACCCAACGTTCAATTAAGGCACCGATAACAAACATACCCATCATTGAAGCACCACGAGTGATCTTTTGTAATAAACCACCTGAAGCATCTTCAGTAATCTTAGTACCAGCTTTGTAACCCATTTCTTGAGTGTACCATAAGAATGCCATACGAATTACATTCCATAATACAAAGAATAAGATAGGACCTAAGATGTTTCCGCTCAAAGCAAGTGAAGCACCTAATGATCCAATAATAGGACGAACTGTGTACCAGAATACAGGATCACCAACACCAGCTAAAGGACCCATCATACCAACTTTAACACCTTGAATGGCGGTGTTATCAACATCAGCACCATTAGCCTTATCCTCTTCTAGAGCAAGAGTAACACCAATAATAGGTGATGCTAAGTAAGGGTGTGTGTTAAAGAATTCCAAGTGTCTCTTTAATGCAAGAGATAAATCCTTCTTTTCTGGATACAATTTTCTTAAGGCTGGGATTAAACTGTATGCCCAACCACCGTTTTGCATTCTTTCATAGTTCCATGAACCTTGAAGGAAAGTAGAACGCCACCAAACCTTAATACGATCTGATTTACTTAAAGTTAATTTCTTTTTTGCAGTTTCAGTCATTTATAATTAGCCTCCTCTCGCTCAAATTTTAATAGTCATCCAGGATGTCGCCCAATGGGTCGCCTGAACCAGAATTAGAGTTATTATTGTTTCCACCCTTAGAACCTTCAAGAGCAAGGTACATAATAGCAAGTGAAATACCAATACCACCAAGAGCGATCAAAGTTAATTCCTTAACAGCTGCTAAACAGAAACCAATAATGAAGAATGGCCATACTTCACGGCTAGCCATCATATTAATAACCATTGCGTAACCTACGGCAACAACCATACCACCACCAATGGTCATACCTTCGTTCAACCATGCAGGCATTGCGTTTAAGCCAGCCCGAACAACGGAAGCAGGAATGGCAAGTAATAAAGCTGCTGGAATAGCAATTCTTAAACCTTGTAAAGCAACAGCAATCATTTGCCAACGATCAATAGCTTTCCAGTTAGCTTCTTCTGCTTTTCTATCCATAATATGAACAATAGCAACTGAAATAGTACGAACTAACATAGTTAAGAATAATCCAGCAACAGCCAATGGAATAGCAATACCAATAGCAGTACCAATACCCTTTTGTCCTTGTCCACCTTGTACCAAAATAATAGTTGAAGCAACAGATGCTAAAGCAGCATCAGGCGCAACAGCAGCACCAATATTAGCCCAACCTAAAGCAATCATTTGTAGTGAACCGCCAAGAATAATACCTATAGTTAAGTTACCAGTAACTAAACCAATTAAAGTACATGCCACTAGAGGTTGATGGAATTGGAATTCGTCAAGAATCCCTCCCATACCTGCAAAGAAGGCAACGATCACTACCAGAATCATCTGAATAGCATTCATTTATAAAAATCCCCCTATAATTTATTTCTTTTCATTAACTAATTTTTGAGCTTTTTCCAAAAGTTCATCCATATTTTGCTTACCATCAGAAGGAACTTTACGGACATCAAACTTAACGCCCAAATCTTTTAATTTTTTATATGTATCAATATCTTTTTGATCCATTGCCAAAACAGTATTGACATTAACTTTACCATCGCTATAAGCCATGGAACCGATATTCAATTCTTTGATATCCATTCCACCTTCAATAGCTTTAAGCGCGTCTTCTGGATTTTCAAATAAAATTAATGCTTTAGTATTTCCAAACCGTGGATCTTTTACTACTTTAAGCATTTTATCGATTGGAACAACGTTTGCAGGTACACCAGCTGGAGCGGCTTCCTTAATCATTGTCTTACGAATTTTATCCTTAGCAACATTATCTGAAACAACAATAATCCGATTTGGATTCATTGCTTTAGTCCAACCAGTTGCAACTTGACCATGAAGAAGACGTGAATCGATTCTAGCTAAAACATATTTAATGTGGCCATCACCGATAACAGTGCCTTCTGGAATTGCACCTTGTGGATGTGCGTCAGAACTAGAAGCTGATTTAGCAGTAGTCTCTTTAGGCATAAGAGATTCAGGTTGCGTCTTAATTCCATCACGACCTGGCTTAACAATGGCTTTGGCAATATCATGGGCATTATCACTTCCCATTCTTTGACCTAAAGCTTCAATAACCATTGGTAAGTTCATACCAGAAACAATAGCCCAAGTATCTTCATGTTCTTTAACAAGATTGTTTGCTTGGTTAAATGGCGTACCTCCCCATAAATCGATCAAAAACAAGACTTGGTCTTGATCATCAAAAGAAGCAACCGCCTTTTCCATCTTAGCTCTAATATCATCAGGACCTTCATCCGGCTTCAAAATCACATGAGCAAGATTTTCTTGCTTACCGAAAATCATCTCAGCAGATTGAAAAATTCCATCAGCAAAGCCACCGTGACTAGCTAGGACAATTCCTACCATTTGATTTCCCCCTTAATCAAAATATCTTCACGAATACTTTATAGCGGAATAAATGTATACGTTTACTTTTAATATCATACCATTTTTTTGCTGAAAATGCTTGCATAATAGCAAAAAATTCAAAAAAATAATATCTATACAGAATAAAAAAGAGAGAATGAAAATATTTTCGTTCTCTCTCTTTCATTTCTTCATTTACTTACTCCGGCTGTCAGACTCGAACTGACGACAACCTGATTAACAGTCAGGTGCTCTACCAACTGAGCTAAGCCGGAATATTAAAAAAGAGCACGGCGACTGCCTACCCTCGCAGGCAGTTTCCCACCAACTACTCTCGGCGTTAAGAAGCTTAACTTCTGTGTTCGGCATGGGAACAGGTGTATCCTTCTTGCCATCGCCACCGTACTCTTTCTGAGCTTTTACACTCAAAACTGAATATAATCTTCCGCTCTAAACCTTTGAGCTTTGGTCAAGTGCTCGACTGATTAGTACTAGTCCGCTCCACATATCGCTATGCTTCCACTCCTAGCCTATCTACCTCATCGTCTTTAAGGTGTCTTACTGCTTGCGCATCGGAAATCTCATCTTGAGGGGGGCTTCGCACTTAGATGCTTTCAGCGCTTATCCCTTCCATACATAGCTACCCAGCGATGCCTTTGGCAAGACAACTGGTACACCAGCGGTATGTCCATCCCGGTCCTCTCGTACTAAGGACAGCTCCTCTCAAATTTCCTACGCCCACGACGGATAGGGACCGAACTGTCTCACGACGTTCTGAACCCAGCTCGCGTGCCGCTTTAATGGGCGAACAGCCCAACCCTTGGGACCGACTACAGCCCCAGGATGCGACGAGCCGACATCGAGGTGCCAAACCTCCCCGTCGATGTGAACTCTTGGGGGAGATAAGCCTGTTATCCCCAGGGTAGCTTTTATCCGTTGAGCGATGGCCCTTCCATGCGGAACCACCGGATCACTAAGCCCGACTTTCGTCCCTGCTCGAGTTGTAGCTCTCGCAGTCAAGCTCCCTTATACCTTTACACTCTGCGAATGATTTCCAACCATTCTGAGGGAACCTTTGGGCGCCTCCGTTACATTTTAGGAGGCGACCGCCCCAGTCAAACTGCCCACCTGACACTGTCCTCCAGAACGCTCAGCTCTGCGAGTTAGAGGATCCATCAAACAAGGGTAGTATCCCAACATTGCCTCCAGTAAGACTAGCGTCCTACTTTCTCTGGCTCCTACCTATCCTGTACATGTTTAACAAATACTCAATATCAAGCTACAGTAAAGCTCCATGGGGTCTTTCCGTCCTGTCGCGGGTAACCCGCATCTTCACGGGTATTATAATTTCACCGAGTCTCTCGTTGAGACAGTGCCCAAATCATTACACCTTTCGTGCAGGTCGGAACTTACCCGACAAGGAATTTCGCTACCTTAGGACCGTTATAGTTACGGCCGCCGTTTACTGGGGCTTCAATTCAAACCTTCGCTTGCGCTAAGCTCTCCTCTTAACCTTCCAGCACCGGGCAGGTGTCAGCACCTATACGTCATCTTACGATTTTGCAGATACCTGTGTTTTTGATAAACAGTTGTTTGGGCCTATTCACTGCGGCTGATCTTTTACCATCAGCACCCCTTCTCCCGAAGTTACGGGGTCATTTTGCCGAGTTCCTTAACGAGAGTTCTCTCGCTCACCTGAGTGTTCTCCACTCGACTACCTGTGTCGGTTTGCGGTACGGGTAAAATTGCTCTGGCTAGAAGCTTTTCTTGGCAGTGTGACATCATGACCTTCGCTACTTTGATTTCACTCCGCGTCACAGCTTGAAATCTAAACATAAGCATTTGACTCATGTTTTTTCTTACTGCTTGCACATGTTTTTCCAGCTACATGCGTCATTAGCCTCCTGCGTCCCTCCTTTGCTCTTATCGAACAATTTCAGTACAGGAATCTCTACCTGTTGTCCATCGGCTACGCCTCTCGGCCTTACCTTAGGTCCCGACTTACCCTGGGCGGACGAGCCTGCCCCAGGAAACCTTAGTCTTTCGGCGGATAGGATTCTCACCTATCTTTCGCTACTCATACCGGCATTCTCACTTCTAAGCGCTCCATTAGTCCTCTCGATCTAACTTCTCCGCACTTAGAACGCTCTCCTACCACGCATATCCTTTGATATGCATCCACAGTTTCGGTACTATGCTTAGCCCCGGTACATTTTCGGCGCAGCGTCACTCGACTAGTGAGCTATTACGCACTCTTTAAATGGTGGCTGCTTCTAAGCCAACATCCTAGTTGTCTACGCAACTCCACATCCTTTTCCACTTAGCATAGATTTGGGGACCTTAACTGGTGATCTGGGCTGTTTCCCTTTCGACTACGGATCTTATCACTCGCAGTCTGACTCCCGTGCATTGATATCTGGCATTCGGAGTTTATCTGGATTCAGTAACCCCTGACGGGCCCCTAGTCCAAACAGCGCTCTACCTCCATTATCATTCACACGAGGCTAGCCCTAAAGCTATTTCGGAGAGAACCAGCTATCTCCAAGTTCGTTTGGAATTTCACCGCTACCCACAACTCATCCCCGCGATTTTTAACTCACGTGGGTTCGGTCCTCCAGCGTGTTTTACCACGCCTTCAACCTGGTCATGGGTAGGTCACTTGGTTTCGGGTCTACGTCATGATACTCTCTCGCCCTCTTCAGACTCGCTTTCGCTCCGGCTCCGTCTTTTCTGACTTAACCTTGCACCATAACGTAACTCGCCGGTTCATTCTACAAAAGGCACGCCATTACACTTTAATGTGCTTTGACTACTTGTAGGCACACGGTTTCAGGTTCTCTTTCACTCCCCTTCCGGGGTTCTTTTCACCTTTCCCTCACGGTACTGGTTCACTATCGGTCACTAGTTAGTATTTAGCCTTGCGAGATGGTCCTCGCGGTTTCAATCGGGATTCCTCGTGTCCCGACCTACTCAGGATCCTGCTAAGTCTCTCTGCAATTTCGCTTACGGGGCTCTCACCCTCTCTGGCTTATCTTTCCAGATAATTCTGCTATCGCTTCAAGTACTTTATTGCAGTCCTACTACCCCAACTGGCAAGCCAGCTGGTTTGGGCTCTTTCCTGTTCGCTCGCCGCTACTTGGGAAATCGATTTTTCTTTCTCTTCCTGCAGCTACTTAGATGTTTCAGTTCACTGCGTCTTCCTTCAACAGCCTTAACAGCTCTTGATAATACCTCGCGGTATTGGGTTCCCCCATTCGGATATCTCCGGATCATCGCTTACTTACTGCTCCCCGAAGCCTTTCGTGGTTCGTCACGTCCTTCATCGGCTTCTAGTGCCTAGGCATTCACCATGCGCCCTTTTCTACTTGACCTATTTCAAGTTGAGTTTCTCTCTCTTCTCGGTCGCTCTTCAATCTGTTTTTTCGATTGTCTCGGTTTTTTGCTTTAGATTATATTCAGTTTTCAATGTACTAGCTCTCTGAGGTATTACCCTCAAAACTAAACAAAGTTTCTCAGTGTGCTTCCGCTTGGCTTTCTCGATGACTTCTCTTTAGTGCTCTCGCACTCTCCATCATCTTTCGCCTTCCTTAGAAAGGAGGTGATCCAGCCGCAGGTTCTCCTACGGCTACCTTGTTACGACTTCACCCTAATCATCTGTCCTACCTTAGACGGCTGACTCCTATAAAGGTTATCCCACCGGCTTTGGGTGTTACAGACTCTCATGGTGTGACGGGCGGTGTGTACAAGGCCCGGGAACGTATTCACCGCGGCGTGCTG
>OIVM01000082.1_pt1 | contig 18731 bp, 16 predicted proteins | sample 1587241 | NCBI WGS metagenome assembly OIVM01 (sample SAMN02675046, study PRJEB24791) | human gut metagenome, SKBSTL021 | isolation source: stool | host: Homo sapiens | place: USA
TGAAGTAGCTTCAACACCATCAGTATGATTAACTTCAGGGTGTCCTGGAGTCTTAGAGCCCCATTGACGGAAATTCTTCAAGTCGTCCATTGTCACATCATAGCCAGAAAGGTGCAATAGACTATAAAGCAAGGCAGAACCATGACCTGCAGAAAGAACAAAACGGTCTCGGTTTGTCCAGTTACGGCTTGTCTTTGGATTAACATTCATCACATGGTTCCAAAGCACATAAGCCATTGGCGCTGCACCCATAGGAAGACCTGGGTGCCCAGAATTCGCGGCTTGAATTGCCTCGATCGAAAGCGAACGAATAGTGCTGACCGCCATTTGGTCAATTGCATCAAAAGTCATGATTCTAACTCTCCTTTTTTGGAAAAAATGCGGAGCATACAGACTATTAGCATCTGAGCTCTAGTTATACTACTTTAATTATAGCATATTATCTGTCTCTTTGGGCAATCCAATTCTATTTGTCAAACCCTAAACCTATAAAATATAAAGCCTAAAGCGTTCGTTTTTACAAACCTACACCATTTGTCTTATCCCAAGCAATTATTTATAAAGCTATTCATCAAAAAACAAAAAAGCCGAGGAAAACCCCGACTTTATGTAAAATCATTTAACGAAGTCAAGCAATGCCAAGAAGCTTTCAGCTTCAAGTGATGCACCACCTACAAGAGCTCCGTCAACGTCTGGACAAGCCATGTATTCAGCAACATTTTCAGGTTTAACTGAACCACCGTATTGAACACGTACTTTGTCAGCCACTTCTTGACCAAAGTCAGCAGCTACAACGTCACGAACAACTTTACACATTTTTTGTGCGTCGTCTTGTGAAGCTGATTTACCAGTACCGATAGCCCAGATTGGTTCGTAGGCGATTACTGTTGAAGCGACTTGTTCTGCAGTCAATCCAGCAAGAGCAGCTGAAACTTGAGCACCTACGAATTCTGCTGCTTTACCAGCTTCGTAAGTTTCAAGTGATTCACCACAACAGATGATTGGAAGCATACCGTTAGCAAAGATTGCTTTTGCTTTTTTGTTGATGTCTTCATCAGTTTCGTGGAAGTAGTCACGACGTTCTGAGTGACCGATAACAACGTAGTCAGTACCGATTTCTTTCAAAACTTGTGGGCTAGTTTCACCAGTGAAGGCACCAGCATTTTCAAAGTAAGTGTTTTGTGCAGCAACTTTAAGGTTTGAACCTTTAGCAGCAGCAAGTACAGCTGTCAAGTCAACTGCAGGAGCTGCGATACCAGCTTCAACAAGATCTGATGAAGGAAGTTTTGATGCTACAGCTTCAACGAATGCTTTTGCTTCTTCTGGATTTTTGTTCATTTTCCAGTTACCAGCGATAAATGGTTTACGTGACATTTCACATACCTCTTTTTTCTAATTTTATACTATCTATTTTACCATAAATTTCGTCATAATGAAAGGTAGCACAAGCTCATTTTACTTTTTAGCAAAATAAAAACCCCGTCTTCACGGGGTTTTCTGTCTGTCTATATAATTGTTAATCTGGGAACTAGATCGAATTAAGCTTCGATTTCAGTAACCATACCTGAACCAACAGTACGTCCACCTTCACGGATAGAGAATGTTGTACCTTGTTCAACGGCGATTGGGTGGATCAACTCAACGTCGATAGTCACGTTATCACCAGGCATAACCATTTCAGTACCTGCAGGAAGTTCGATTGAACCTGTTACGTCAGTTGTACGGAAGTAGAACTGTGGACGGTAGTTGTTGAAGAATGGAGTGTGACGTCCACCTTCTTCTTTAGAAAGGATGTAAACTTCACCTTTGAATTTAGTGTGTGGGTTGATTGAACCAGGTGCAGCCAATACTTGACCACGTTCGATTTCATCACGTTGGATACCACGAAGAAGAACACCGACGTTATCTCCGGCAATACCTTCGTCAAGTTGTTTACGGAACATTTCAACACCAGTAACAACTGCTTTTTGGATTTCTTCTTTAAGACCAACGATTTCAACTTCGTCATTGACACGAACAACACCACGGTCGATACGTCCTGAAGCAACAGTACCACGACCAGTGATTGAGAATACGTCTTCGACTGGAAGCAACAATGGTTTGTCAGTGTCACGTTCTGGTTCTGGAATGTATTCATCTACAGTGTCCATCAATTCCATGATGATGTCTTCGTAGTGAGTGTCCCCTTCAAGGGCTTTAAGTGCTGAACCTTGGATAACTGGAATGTCATCACCTGGGAAATCGTATTCTGAAAGAAGGTCACGGATTTCCATTTCAACCAATTCAAGCAATTCTTCATCGTCAACCAAGTCAACTTTGTTCATGAAGACGATAAGGTGTTTAACACCAACCTGACGTGAAAGAAGGATGTGCTCACGAGTTTGTGGCATTGGTCCGTCAGTAGATGCTACTACAAGGATCGCACCGTCCATTTGAGCGGCACCAGTGATCATGTTTTTAACGTAGTCCGCGTGTCCTGGCGCGTCGATGTGAGCGTAGTGACGTTTTTCAGTTTCATACTCAACGTGTGCAGTGTTGATTGTGATACCGCGTTCACGTTCTTCTGGAGCTTTATCGATCATGCTGTAATCTTGGAAGTCAGCTTGACCTTTTTCAGCCAATACTTTAGTGATTGCAGCAGTCAAAGTAGTTTTACCATGGTCAACGTGACCGATTGTACCGATGTTAACATGCGGTTTCGTACGTTCAAATTTTTCTTTTGCCATTAGGATTATATCCTCCTTCACAAAAACAAAATACTTTTATAGTATTACTATAATATAATAACCTAATTTAATCAACGGAATATACATTCCTACAGATTATTATACCATAATACACAAATGTCAATAAACAAAAAATTACATCCTATTTCGAGGGATGTAATTAGTTATCATTATATTTTTATAGTAGATACAAAAAAATCCCCACCAATGTGAGGTTTAATGGTGGCGGCACACGGATTTGAACCGCGGACACACCGGGTATGAACCGATTGCTCTAGCCAACTGAGCTATGCCGCCATGTATGGAGCTAGTGACCGGGATTGAACCGGTGACCTTATCCTTACCAAGGATACGCTCTGCCGACTGAGCTACACCAGCACAATGAACGTTCACTTCACTGTGAAATTATGGTTGCGGGGACAGGACTTGAACCTGCGACCTTCGGGTTATGAGCCCGACGAGCTACCAACTGCTCCACCCCGCTATAAATGGTGGAGGGAGAAGGATTCGAACCTTCGAAGTCGAAGACGGCAGATTTACAGTCTGCTCCCTTTGGCCGCTCGGGAATCCCTCCATAAATAAAATGGAGCTGGCGATAGGAATTGAACCCACAACCTGCTGATTACAAGTCAGCTGCTCTACCTATTGAGCTACGCCAGCATCATTACGACAAGATATATTATATCATCTGCCACACTAAGTGTCAAGAATTTTTTAAAACTTTTTTGAAAGTTTTGTTCGTTCTTCGCAGTCACCCTTAGTGCTATATCAATATATCATGAAAGTTTTTCTGACGCAAGTATTTTTTTAGAATTTTTCCAACTTCATTTTTGCCTCATAGGAACTCACATCTAAACTCACATATATAAATAGATTATTGCTAGAATAGCAACTATAATTCGATAATATCCAAACGACGCTAACGAGGATCTATTTAGATACCATAAAAAACCTTTTACCGTTATATATCCCACTATATATGATACGACGGTGCCAATGATAAACATAATGATATCATTTAATTCCAATGCATGTATGACACGCACTAAATCATACACACAGACGATAATCATAACAGGCACAGCCATAATAAACGAAAAATCAGCTGCGGCCCTCCGTGTACAGCCGATAAGCATACCCCCTGCAATGGTTGCGCCAGAGCGCGAAAATCCAGGCCATAGACAAAGCATTTGATATAGACCTATTTGAAAGCATTGATATATAGTCAAATTATTTACAGAATCCACCAATCGACCAGATACTGTTCTTTTTTCAGCATAAATCATAAATATAGCACCTATAATAAGGCCTACTATAACGGGAATTGGCCCAAATAAATACTCTTTTATAATGTATTGCATTAGATATCCAGCCATTAATACCGGTAACATGCCCGCACTAATATGTAGCAAAGATACGCCGCGTGTTTTTATCCAATTTTTCCGTTTCAAAAAGCCGTTAAATGTACGTCTATAATGTGTATAAATAGCAAGGATAGCACCTATCTGAATAAACACTTCAAATACATCAGCATGTGTGCCTTCAAAATTGAGCATATGCCCAATAATAATCATATGACCTGTACTCGATACAGGAATACATTCTGTTATACCTTCTATAACACCTAAAATGAGGGCTATTACATATTGTTCCATGTCATTCACCTTCTTTCAAAATGTGGTCACAATGCATGGCAATATATAATGCCCTCATTAATTAATGTAACGCTAATTAATCAATAACCATAACACGATCAGGTTTAGTGATTGTCACTACCGCATGTTTTGGATCATTATTGTGTTCTAAGTACAATTGATCACCTTCGAGATGACCACGCCAACCTACAACAATCGGATATGTTTTACTAATAGTCTTTAATAGTTCAAGAGGATTTAAATTTAATATCGGTGCAAACAATACATTAATACCATCGATAAGAACAACTTCTGTATCACTGCGACTTAATGCACGACGAATTACTTCTTCTGCAAGTTGTGGTCTTTCATCACGAGGTACTAATAAAAACTCTTCTTCAATAAGTTGTTTTGCCTCTAAGTACTTCCAACCTTTTTGTTCAGATAATTCACGAATTAACAAACTTTTACCAGAACCAGGACCACCAACGATAAACAATATGCGTTCATCATCACCTTGAATTTGTTCCCAACGTTCTCTTACATCTTGAACTGTAACCATATCCCTTGCCTCCTCGCTGTAACCGTTCCTACTTAACTGGACGGTCAGATAACATAACGGATTTGATATATTGGTTTTTATCATCTAAGGCGAACTGCAAATAGGAATTATTCGACCTTGGATTTTTATATTCATATACCGTAGCCGTTCCCGTACTAGTTGTAGATTCAGCAATACGTGTCGGCATACCATATACAAAGAGCAATAAATATTTAGTATCACCCATAGCGATACCACGACGTGTTGGTGTGTAGACATTTAATAAAACGCGATTAATAAGCGAATTACCGTCAACACTAACACCATATTCATTATAGCCTATGAACGTAGACCCAAACAGCATTCCCTGTGTACGCCATTCACCATTTGCATCATTCACAAAATGCTGATTCAAATGCAATCCGCGTAGTACAAAGTCATCCTCAGTCAACTGACCGGCATGGAAGGAATACATAGGCGCCTTAGGCAATCCAAATCGAGACCATACTTGACCATCCAAAATATCAACAGCCTCTACCGTATTATTTTTAATGGTGAAAGCCACATAGGATTTTCCATTTTGAATAGTTTCTGGTAATTGGCTATTATTATTTGTATTCGCTACGGAAGAAGAAAATTCCTTTTTTTCTGGCCATGAATTTTCGGAATGACCTTCGTATAAGAAGATATATGATTCATCAGTCTGATTCCGCCACATCGCATTAGGGCTACCATAGGAGAAGATCATTTCCATACGGGAACTGCCTACGCCGATATCACGAATTGTAACCAATCCTTTATCAGTAGTATGAAGATTAGTAATAGTACCAACAGGGAATAAATAAGTCGCACCTTGTCCACGCAACTGATTATCTACTAAACGCGATTTGTCTGGGCCTGTATATACAGTTATATCCATATCTTTTTCATGATATGTTGTGAATACACCCTTCACAGTCTTTTGAGCTGATGGACTAGGTACATACACATCACCAACACGATAGACCGGACCAATACTTGTACCATCTTCAGACTCAGGCTTTTGAGCCAGACTATAGTCATCCTCATCACCAAGCGCTGGTAAATTATTAGACGTATAAGAACGTCCGATATCTGCTAGATTATTTTTTGAATCTTGTGGCATAACACCATCATTTTCACTAGCAGCTTGCCAATACTGTAAGGAGTCACCAAAAGCAGTGACGGCCAACTGTTCTGCTAACCAACCTGTTTTCGAAGATTCATCAGCAGCAGGAGCTTTCACAACAGCTACTGCATTTTTTACTTCCGGTATTGTTGGTCCTGCATCAACAGCCCCCACCGATGCGATTCCTAAAGCACTTAACACTGCCATCGTCAAAGCAGTACGAGATAACATATGTTTCATTAACGCTTCTCCATTTGTTCTCTAATCCATGTTAACCAAGGCGCCAATCCATCCTTAGCAGTACAGCTAATTTCAAATATATAGCCTTGAGGATTTAAATTACGAATATCTTTAATGGCTTTATCTTTATCGAATGGCACATACGGTAATAAGTCAATCTTATTGAGCAATATAGCTTTTGATTCCTTAAAAATAAGAGGATATTTCAAAGGCTTATCTTCACCTTCTGTAACAGATAAAACGGTAACCTTCATCGCCTCACCAATATCGAACTCAGCAGGGCATACTAGATTACCTACGTTCTCGATAATAATCATATCGAGTTCATCAAGATCTAAATCAGTTATAGCATCTTGAATCATATTAGCATCTAAATGGCAACCCCCAACGGTATTAATTTGTATAACAGGCACACCTAGGGCATGAATACGTTCTGCATCCTTAGATGTAAATAAATCACCTTCGATAACAGCTAATTTATAGTCTTTAACTAAATCTTGAAGTGTTGCTTCTAGCAAAGAGGTCTTTCCGGCCCCTGGAGAGCCCATTAGATTAAAGACAAATATATTTTTTTCTTTAAATACTTGTTGTAACGATGATGCAATGGCATCATTTTTCGCCAACACATTTGTTTTTACTTCTACTTGCATATATACCTCAATCTATATCAATAGATGTCACTTGTAATTCGCGACCACCTATAGTATTTACAAAATGGCTTTCACAATGAGGACAGATGAATTTGTAATCTTGTACATCAAATATCGTATCACAATCTAAGCATTGCCCTTTAATAGGAATCGTATGAATATCGATTTTTGAATGCTCTGCCGGCGTTTTCTTTGTAACGGCATCCCAGCAGAATAAGAGTGCATCAGGTTCTACACCACTCATCAACCCCAAGTCGAGTTGCACAGAATGAATGATAGACGCATCATTGTTTTTCATGGTCTCTAAGGCAATATCTAATATACCCTCAGCGATTGACATTTCGTGCATGGTACGCCTCATAAACAGCTTCTAACATCATCGTAGTCGTAACAGAGCCCACACCACCTGGTACAGGTGTGATAGCCGAAGCTACCGTGCTCACCGCATCATAATCAACATCCCCTACTGTTTTTCCGTCTAATTCATTAATGCCTACATCGATAACAACAGCGCCAGCTTTCACCATGTCGGCTGTAATCATATGTGCTCGGCCAGCAGCAGCAATCACGATATCAGCTTGTTGTACATGGTTTGCTAAATCAGCCGTACGAGAATGGCAAATAGAAACCGTAGCATGACGTTCAAGCACCATCAACGCTACCGGTTTGCCAATCACTTGGCTACGACCAACAACGACCACATGTTTACCTTCTAAAGGAATATCATAATAATCCAAGATTGCTAGGCATGCCTTCGCAGTACAAGGTGCAAAACCACCTTTACCAGCTGTAACAAGACCGATGTTATAAGTAGTAAGACCATCGATGTCCTTCTTAGGATTCAATGCATCGATTAATTGCTCCGTATCAATTTGTTTTGGCATCGGCATGAGTGGCAATATGCCATGCACCGCATCATCATTATTCAAAGCCATCAATGCATCGTATACCTCTTGATGCGTAGCTGTACTTGGTAGTTGCTTACGCACGAAACCATAGCCAAAATTTTTGGCCGTTTTCTCCATGAAGTCCGCGTACATGTTAGCGCCATGATCATCACCAACGAGCAATACAGCCATTGTAATTGTACCGGACTCTAGACCGGTCATCTTCTCTTGTAAAATCGCTTTATGTGCATCAGCCACCGCTTTACCACGTAATTCTATCATGTATATCTCCATTCATTATCTCAAGGATAAACCACATATAAATTCATGTAAAAAGGTGCCTATAGAGGCACCTTTAGTTTTCTCTTATTCTATTATATAACGTTTTGTCTATAGTTGCAGTTACCTATCCTGCGACTAATGACTAAATTGAACCACAATAGGTGTACCAGGAGATACTACGGTTCCCGGTAATTGTTCCTGTGAAATCGCCTTACCAGTACCATCTGGTTTAAAGTATAAACCCGCAGTATGCAACCAATCACGTACCTCTCCAAATGTATAGCCTCTAAAGTCTGGCAATACTACACTGCCATCACCATTAGGTTTTACTGCTGGAAGTTTGGCCGCTGGTACAGCCGCCACAGTAGCGCCATCCTTAACAGAAGGTGACATTTGGTAATACCGCACTAATTGAGACACGATATCCTTAAATACAGGGGCTACAATTTGACTACCATAATAAGAACCCTTTTGTGGGTCATCAATAACGACAAGAACTACAAATTTTGGATCCTCTACAGGGCCAAAGCCAATAAAGGACGCAATGTATTGTCCGTCGAGATAACCGCCATGTTTGGTATCTAGTTTTTGCGCCGTACCAGTTTTACCGCCGAAGTGATAACCTTCTACCATCGCTTTTGTACCGCCACCTTCGGATACTTCTTTTTCTAGAATATCTACAATGGTTTTAGCGGTTTCCGCCGGAACTGGTTGTCCCACAACAGATGTTTCAGTCGTACTTGTAACATCGCCTTGAGAGTTACTATAAGACTTGATGATATGTGGTTTCATCATAGCCCCACCATTAGAAAGTGCACCAAAGGCGCGAACCATTTGTAATGGTGTAACCGCAATACCTTGACCGATGGACATGGTTGCTACATCAAGCTTACTCATATCATCAGGATTATATAAGATACCATCACCTTCACCAGGCAATTCAATACCTGTTTTAGAACCAAATCCATAGTTACGAACATATTTAGATAATATATCCGCGCCTGTAGTGGTACCAATTTCTGCCATACCTGTATTGATGGAGAACTTCAAAATATCGATCAATCGAACAGGACCATAGCCTTCACCATTCCAGTTTTGCATAACATGTCCATTGGCCGCAAAGGAACCTTTGTCGTTATACACTTGGTCTAGTTTCCATTTACCTGATGCCAATGCAGCAGATGCAATAATCGGCTTAAATGTAGAACCTGGTTCATACAAATTTGTTACTGCAATATTCTTAAAATCTTCCTCTGAACCTTGACTATAATGATTTGGGTCATAGGTTGGGCGGTTCGCCATCGCCAAGATTTCACCCGTTTTAGGATCCATAACAATAACGCTAGCATGTTTAGCGCCTGTATCTTCCATGGCTTTATCGAGAGCACGTTCTGCTATAAATTGAATACTTGCATCAATCGTTAGTGTCACACTCTTACCCTTATCAGGTAAATATTTAGATAGTACGGAGCCAAAGATGGCATTCCCCTTTCTATCTGTTGCAACTAGTTCCTTTTGGATACCGCCCTTCAATTCATCATCTAGCACCATTTCAAGACCATCAAGGCCTTTATCATCGGTACCGACAAAGCCGAGCACTTGTGCGGCCAAATTACCATTAGGATAATATCGTTTAGACTCTTCTACAAAATTAAGACCTTCTAAATTTTTATCCTCAATCAATTGGGCTACCGCTTTCGACTTTTCTGGTTCCATCATACGGTCAATCCATACGAACGCAGTATCCTCTTGTAATGATTTCACAATGTCCTCTTTTGACATCGTCACATATGGCTCTATAAGTTCAGCAACTTCACTAGGCGATTGCTTAATCATCTTAGGATCCGCATATAGGGATTTTGTAACCACACTCATAGCCAATGGTCTTCCATTGCGGTCATAAATCGTACCGCGCGGAGATTGTAATTTTCTATCCACTTGCACTTGGCTCAAGTTCTTCGCCTGCAAATCAGACTTATCTATTATTTGTAAAAAGAATAAGCGCCCCACTAATACGACAGCAATACACAGTAATACGCGTACCGTATATTCAATTCGCTTATTATCATTCCCTGAAATATTCATTATGGTCTCCCACTCAATATATTACTTCGATGACCTCTGCAGCTTATGGATAAGCGCTTCATATAAATCATCCGGTGTATTGTTAACGACACCATTTTGCACCTGTTGCATCAAATATTGTAACCCTTTCGCCACATTATCGCCACAGGCTTCTAGAACGCGGTTGTCATAGTTCAAATCTTTTGTATGTACAGGCATTTCTAGGCTTAAATCAGCCATGCATTCACCGAACGCCAATGTACCATCAGTAACGGAATATGGCTTACCACAACCAAGGACGTCGGCCGCACAAACCTTCGCCAATTGCAACCATGCTTCCCGCATACTTTGACTATCTCTAAACTCGCCACTTCGAATTTCCTTGCGCATCCATTTTTTCTCATCTGCCTCTTCATTTTGCACGAAGAAATGAAAGCGCATGTGATTTTTAACAATCCACGAAACGCGACTAGCAAATTTCTTATTATAGCCGAGACGAATCAATAGGTCATAGGCCATCTCTGCGCCTAGATTATCATGGCCTCGGTCGGTGTAGCGTCCATTGATAACTTGCCTAATGGTAGGCATTCCCTTTGCCACATCATGTAATAGGGCGCCCCAACGAAGGGTTAAATCAGGTTCCGTTTCCGAAACGACAGCCAATGTATGATACCATCCATCAAATTCGTGAAACACCTTTTCTTGAGGCAATCCCACCAAATGATATAGCTCTGGCAATATAGGAACCTCTCTAATTGCCCCATTTTCAACGACGCGGCACGAACATTCTGCCAAGCGCGATTGGACGAGTACATCTAGCCCTTTTGCAACTGCTGGTTCCAATAATAACCGGTCTAATTCATTGCGCACTCGTTCTAGTGAAAGCCCCGATACACGGTGGAATGCTTTTGGCATGGCCTCTAATAGGGATTTATCCGGAAGAAAATCGAGTTTTGCAACGAATCGGCAAGCTCTAAATAATCGCAGTGCATCCTCTTGGAACCGTTCCGTTGGATTCCCGATGGTGCGCAAAACCTTATGCTTAATATCTCGGCGTCCACCGACGAGGTCGATAACCTCTTTATAGCGATTCATCGCCATACCATTAACGGTAAAATCGCGACGTTTTACATCTTCTTCGAGCGTATCTGCATAGATGACTTCTTCAGGGCGATGGCTATCTGCCCCATATCGTTCCTTGCGATACGTAGCCACTTCATAATGTTTTCCATCTACAATGGCCACTACCACACCGAAGGACTTACCTATGATGCCTGTAGTTTCAATATTCGCATCACCTAAAACAGAGATGACCTGTTCAGGTCGGGCAGATGTAACGATATCAAAATCGTGTGGCTTTACATGCATGAGCATATCTCGCACAGCGCCGCCAATAATGAAAGCCTCAAAGCCCGCTTCTTCTAAAATTGTCAGCAAACGTATAGCTTGTTCCATACATCTACCCTCCCTTCTATTTATCTTTTTATTGTACTACAAATAGGGTTATGAAAAAAGGCTCACATACTATAAGCACATTGCAGATTATGCTCATAATAGTGAACCTTTTGTATATATGTAATTATAGTGAACAAACTTTCTCCGCTATGGCAAGACCTGTTTGAGTGACGGCTAAACCACCATCACTTGTTTCGCGAAGGGCTGCAGGCATAGCGCGGCCAATATTATTCATAGCCTCAATTACCTCATCGGTAGGAATTTGGCTTTCAATACCAGCTAAGGCAAGTTCAGCCGCTGTAATGGCATGAACGGCATACACGCCATTCCGTTTCACACAGGGCACCTCTACAAGACCTGCCACAGGATCACACGCAAGGCCTAGTAAATTTTTCATACACAATGACACGGCATGCCCGACCTGACGAGCAGTACCGCCCATCATTTCTACAATGGCAGCTGCCGCCATACATGCAGCTGTACCAATCTCAGCTTGACAGCCACCGACCGCACCGGCTACACAAGCGCGATTAGCAACCACATTCCCTACGCCTGATGCGACAAGGAACCCTTTCACCAAGACATCTCTATCTAGTTTGTATTGCTCAGCCACGGCCTGAATGGCGCCAGGCATAACGCCACAAGAACCCGCCGTTGGACAAGCCACAATTCTGAACATTTTCGCATTAGCTTCGTTGACCGCAATAGCATAAGACATCGCCTTATAAGCAGTTTCACTCATGAATAATGGTTTTCGTTCCATTAAACGAGCCGCATCGCCACCAGACATATTGGATTGAGTCCGCTGTAAATGACGCATACCATCGTGAATGGAGGCCTCAAAAATACTTAATCGATGCTTAATTTCTTTTACGATTTCCTTTTCACTACGATCATACTGTTCTAGCTCACTGCGCATTACCACATCACCAAAAGATATGTTATTCTCTTCGCTAAGACGGATAATATCAGCTATCGTTTCATATTCGTAACTCATCATATCCTCCTATAGGGCCTCAAAGGTCATCACATCTTGGATGCCTGGGCATTCACGCATAAATTGTACTGTAATAGGGTTTACAACGGAATCTGTAGTAATTACCATAACCGCGTCCTTGTATTTACCCTTTCTAAACACGCGCATGGACGCAATATTGATATCCGATTCACTCAAGGCCTGACTAATGAGAGAAATTGCACCAGGTCTATCCTCATGGAATACAACAAGGGTAAATTCATCGCCCGTAATGGACATATCATTGCCATCAACCTCGGTAATCATGATTTGACCACCACCAATCGAACGACCTACAACGGACATATGACGATTATGGTCGCCGTATAAATCAAACTTAACTACATTCGGATGTCCTATATCGAGTGGTGATTCGATGAAAGTATAGTCTAAACCTGCTTCATCAGCGAGTTCCTTTGCATTGCGGATGCGTTTATCATCCTCTTTAAAGCCTAATAAACCACCTAATAAGGCACGATCTGTACCATGCCCCTTATATGTTTTTGCAAACGACCCATACAAGGTCATTTCAACCTTCTTCGGCGTATTCCCAAATATACAACGAGCCATCTTGCCAAGCCGTGCTGCACCAGCGGTATGCGAACTAGATGGGCCAATCATAACAGGGCCGATAATATCAAAAATACTGTTCATAATGAACCTCTATGCATATATAAATAAAGATATAATCTAATTCTTATCTATAGTATAGCAATCAATATCGAGGCTTGTCTATATGCACAATAGAGGTATGTTTGTCCACTGTTGGCAAACATACCTCTATTCCATTAATTAACTATTAATATAACTCAGCCAAGAAAATAATCGCAAATCCCCATAGTACAACACCATATGTCGTATTTATTTTTACGACAAAAAAGGCTATACCATCCAAAGATGACATAGCCTAATTTATATAGCAACAGCCCGAATCATATAAGAGAGAGGGGATTAAGGCCGCTGTTATCAGTTTTTAATCCGATTAGCCCAAGATAGCTTTCATATCAGCTTCTGGAGTTGTAATTGGATGTAATTGGAATTTTTCTACCAAAATGTTCAATACATTGCTGGAGAAGAATTTAGGCAAGGAAGGTCCGATGTAGATGTTGCGGATACCCAATGCCAACAATGTTAACAAGATACATACTGCTTTTTGTTCGTACCAGGACAATACCAATGTTAATGGCAAGTCGTTTACGTCACATTCAAATGCACCAGCCAAAGCTACTGCTACTTGAATAGCGGAGTAAGCATCGTTACATTGACCCATATCAAGGATACGAGGGATACCACCGATTTCACCGATGTTAAGGTCATTGAAGCGGAATTTACCGCAAGCCAATGTCAATACTACAGTATCATCTGGAGTTTGTTTTACGAATTCTGTGTAGTAGTTACGGCCTACTTTAGCACCGTCACAACCACCAACTAAGAAGAAGTGTTTGATTGCGCCAGCTTTTACAGCGTCGATTACTTTATCAGCAATACCCAATACTGTACCGTGACCGAAACCAGTAGTTACTTCGTGACCACCGTTGATGCCAGTGAATTCTTGAGCTTCTTTGTAGCCGCCCAATTCGATTGCGCGTTCAATAACAGCGGAGAAGTCTTTAGTGCCATCAGCTTTTTCTTCTACGTGTGCACAGCCGTCGAAACCTACCATATCTGTAGTGAAGATATTAGCTCTGTAGTTTTCTTTTGGTGGCATAATGCAGTTTGTAGTGAACAAGAATGCGCCAGGAACGTCAACGAATTCTTTTTGTTGGTTTTGCCATGCAGTACCGAAGTTACCTTTCAATTGAGGGTGTTTTTTCAATTCAGGGTAAGCGTGGCAAGGTAACATTTCACCATGAGTATAGATGTTTACACCTTTACCATCAGTTTGTTCCAACAATTGATTCAAGTCGTGAAGGTCATGACCAGTTACAACGATGAAAGGACCTGGTTCTACAGTCAAAGGTACTGTAGTTGGTACTGGAGTACCATATGTTTCAGTGTTAGCTTTATCAAGAATAGCCATGCATTTCAAGTTGATTTGACCAAATTCCATCAACAAGTTCAACCATTCTTCAGCACTGTGGTCTTTAGCGAATTCTACCATGCCTTTGATGAACCAAGCATCAACTTCAGGATCATGGAAACCAAGGCGTGCAGCATGCCATGCATACGCAGCCATACCACGCATACCTAACAATAATGTGGAGCGAAGGGATACGATATCTTCTTCACCTTTCCACAATTGTTCCCAATCGAAGTTTTGAGCTGCGCTATCGATTTTTGCATGATAAGCGTTTACTTCGTCGATGAATTCTTGAACGCGGTCTTCAGAGAAGTTTACGTTTGTTACACACATGAACAAACCACGCATTAAATAGTCAACGCCTTCTTTAGTTTGGCCTTTTACGTCTAAAGCGCGTGCTAAACCAACTAAAGCAGCAGTTAATTCGTCTTGTAAGTTAGCAACTGGTGCAGTTTTACCACATACACCTTGTACAGTACAGCCGCCTGGTGCTGCAGATTGTTCGCATTGATAACAGAACATGCTCATTTAAAAATCCTCCTTTGCGAGACTTCCTCGCATTCAAGCTAGATAATATAAAACCTATACATTACACTGATGAATTATCAGGTGTCTGATTGATTACATTGAAAGTATAACGTAAAGGTGATACAATTTCTGTAGCTTGAGCAACAATAAAAAAACTTTTTCAAAAATTTCCTGACTCTTCTTTTGGAGCAGGCTGCTCACAAGAGCATATATAATTATTTTACAATACTCATTACAAATTACCTATAAAAAGCATCACACCATACGATGTATAATTCGGGCTAAAATAGCTATATACTATACTAGGAGGTACACATGATTAAACAAGTTCTATCCGATGACATTATCAAACAATACTTACCAATATTAACAGCTTGCCCCCTATTCAATACATTGGGTATACCAGAATTAACGAGCTACTTACATAATGCAAAAGTGATTATAAAGAATTACAAAAAGAACGACTTTATCGCTATTTCAGGAGATCCTATGGAAGGAATTGGCGTTATCTTGGAAGGCAGTGCTATTCTTACGCGTGAAAATGTGCTAGGACAACGAGTTATCATGGCCAATTTAGAGGCATCCTCTATTTTTGGGGAAGCCTTGCTATTTAGTAAGCATCCACTTTGGCCAGCCACCATAAAAGCATTAAAGCCAACCAAAATTATGTTTATACCACTCGAAACATTTATCGAAACATTACCGGATTGCCATCAATGCCAAACCAAAATCCTTTCTAATCTATTAGAGGATTTATCGGAAAAAGCATTGCTTCTTACCAAAAAAGTTCATTATTTAACATTAAAGGGCATGCGTGAAAAAATTTACGCATATCTTACAGATATATATACGATGCAACACAGTGAAAAATTGGTTTTACCTCATAATCGCGAACAAATGGCGGAAGCCCTCAACGTTTCACGTACTGCGTTAAGCCGTGAGCTTGGAAGATTGCGCGACGAGGGTATCATTGAAATCAATGGCCGCCATGTGACATTATTAGACCCTCAACAAATTGTAGAATTTGGATTTAACAATTAAATACAACGTGCACGCAACACAAAACCGCCTAGGCATAGCCTTAGGCGGTTTATTGTATATATGTATAGAATTAGAACCAATGAGATAAATCAAATTCTTCCCCAATGGTTGCTTTCACATGAGCTCGGCCTAAATAGAGACCAAGTAATGTAAGAGAAATAGAACACATAGGACTTTCATCATAGACGCGAGCCAAATCAGAAAGAACTGGACTAATATCGTCCATGATTTGACGAGCCTCTTCCCCTCTAAATGCAGTAGGTTTACTCTTCATCAAAGCTATGAGATCACGTTGCACCATTGGATCAGAAATGCGAGCCTCTCTAAAGAAGCGTTGTGCCAAGGATTCATCGACGACAGCCAATTTATAAAGATTAGAGTTTAAGCTGCGCACCACAAATCGTGGATCTACGCCGCGGCCATCAGTAGCACGGAATAACTCTTCCTTTGTAAAGCCACGATAGTTAAATACAAACGGATAGGAATTACTCAATAATTGCGTCAATGTTACAGACTCACGTTCTTGCTGAGTACAACGTAAATAATCTAGCTGACGATAAAACGATGAGTCATGAGGCAAATCCGAAATAAATGGTTCGATATATTTTTCCACATAATGTTGGAAATGAATACGTCCATAGTTGTTAGAATTACGAGAGTATTGTAATAATAATGTTAACGCCATCACTTGAAAGTGTCCTAATGTAAGATGGGGCAAAACGCGCAATGCATCAAAAGCTACCAAGTACGGTGTACTCGACTTAGGCGATTGAACCACATCGGAAAAGGCTTCTAGCGCAGCTGTTTTCATCCAAGTCGTTGGAGATCCTGCATAGGCTTTTTGCATAGCCAATAATGCTTCTTGAATTACGATATTTTGCAATAGTAATTTGACTTCGCTTAATTTCGTAATGCCTAAAACGGCTAATGCATCCCGCGTAATATCTGCAACGAATTGCATAGCATCACCATGAACGACACCGAAAGCATGAGCAAATGGTTCAATTGCAAGGGCTACGCGTTTATCCTCTTGTGCAGCCTGTGCCCATGGACCAATTGGTTCTGGCTCATCCTCTTCTATGTTGGATAAATGTTCATTAATTTCATCGGCATTAAACATGCGTGTTTCTTCTAATGCAGATGGACCTTGTGGATTTACAACTTCACTATTTTCACTGCCAAACATCTGCGTTGCATCAGCATCAAAGCATCGTGTTTCGTCCATTACATCAGGAGACTCGCCTAATGCAATAGTATCCTCTGTAGAAGATTCAACAGCAGGAATTTCCATCGTTTTTTCTGTATCAGTCACTGCATCAATAGGTTCTGCAACAACGGGTTCTATAACAGTAGGTTCTGTAACAATAGGTTCTGCGGTAACAGAATTCTCAAAATCATGTTGTTCTACAGGATTATGTAATTGAATAGCACCCTTACTAACAGATGTTCCTTCATCAACATGAGCCTCGTATACATCAACACCATCATGTGTTTCCCGAGGTGTTATATGTACCTTCTCTTGTTCATACAAACGCCCTGGACGTGATGTTTTTGAAGGCTTTGATATTACAGAATGCGCGTCACTGTTACTTTCACTTTTATTAAATACCGCATAGCATACTCCAAAGAAACCAAGTACGACAACGGCCAATACGACATATGGGATAAACGTTGACATTACATTCTCCTCTTATAATAATGCGTCATTATATACCGCACGGATACCGCCGATACTCTTAGGGCGAACACGACAAGCTGTCACATGAGCTTCCCCAATTTCTTTTAAGCTTAATCGTACAGGAACCGTTACATGTTTCATATGCATACCAATGAAAGTATCTCCTATATCGATTCCCGCATCTGCTTGTATAAATTCAACAATTACAGGATCCTTAAAGCGGTTATACGCCGTCATAGCCATAGCGCCACCAGCATGCAATTGAGGAACAACATTACATTCCTCTTCCCAAGTCATAGCCTCACGTTCCATTACAAGGGCTCTATTCAAATGTTCACAACATTGTACAGCCAGATATAAACCTCGTTCGCTAACGGCTTTATAAATCTCATCAAATACAACAGCTGCTACATCCTCATGAGAATCAGTGCCAATCTTTTTACCACAAATCTCACTTGTAGAACATCCCACTACAAATAGCTGTCCTTCGTGTACCTTTGCTGCTGTTAAGAGTTCTTCCATAGCAGTATGTACTTCTTGTCTAATTGTTTCAATAGAATGCATGATATCGCCCCTTTTTAATATTCAAATCTATAAATATATTATCATAAATTATATGTCTTTTATAGACCAAACTATAGGACATATGCGTGAAATTCTTATGATAAATTAATCTATTGTATATGTTACTAGTTTGAAATACAAAAAAGAGGCTTGCTAAAGCAAGCCTCTTTCAATCACTCAGTGGTGATATTAGATTTTTCTGTAAGGTTTTTGGCCTTGTTCGTAGAAGTTGTTACCTTCAGTATCGCCAACTACGATG
>OIVM01000158.1_pt1 | contig 12848 bp, 16 predicted proteins | sample 1587241 | NCBI WGS metagenome assembly OIVM01 (sample SAMN02675046, study PRJEB24791) | human gut metagenome, SKBSTL021 | isolation source: stool | host: Homo sapiens | place: USA
TGTCGTCAGCTCGTGTCGTGAGATGTTGGGTTAAGTCCCGCAACGAGCGCAACCCTCGCCCTGTGTTGCCAGCACGTCATGGTGGGAACTCACGGGGGACCGCCGGGGTCAACTCGGAGGAAGGTGGGGATGACGTCAGATCATCATGCCCCTTACGTCCAGGGCTTCACGCATGCTACAATGGCCGGTACAGCGGGATGCGACATGGCGACATGGAGCGGATCCCTGAAAACCGGTCTCAGTTCGGATTGGAGTCTGCAACCCGACTCCATGAAGGCGGAGTCGCTAGTAATCGCGGATCAGCAACGCCGCGGTGAATGCGTTCCCGGGCCTTGTACACACCGCCCGTCAAGTCATGAAAGTGGGCAGCACCCGAAGCCGGTGGCCTAACCCCTTGTGGGATGGAGCCGTCTAAGGTGAGGCTCGTGATTGGGACTAAGTCGTAACAAGGTAGCCGTACCGGAAGGTGCGGCTGGATCACCTCCTTTCTACGGAGAGTTCAGGACGCGGTTCGTGTCCGGTGTGTGCCCCATGCGCGTGGAACGGTTCCACGGTCCCGTGTGGGGATGCTGGTGTGGAAGAGATCGGTGGCTTGGATGGGCCTGTCCCGTCCGGGAGTGGTATGGGTGTGCTTTTGGGTTCCCGGACCGCCACCCCACAGTGGTTTCCATTGTGGCGCGGTTCCGATGCCCATGCGGGGTGGCCGGCGTCCGTTGGACGCGTGGCGGAACGTGTGGCGCGTGGCGGTTTGAGAACTGGATAGTGGACGCGAGCAAGGGAAACATGGTGTTTCTTTTTGCTTATCGCGATTTCGCCAAACTCTTCTTTTTGAGTTTGGTTTCGAGATCGATCGTTTTGTGATCATTTGAACAGTGCGATGATTTGTCGTCTGGCAATCTTGCTATCAGGAAAGCCGCGGGATGGCACGGCCGTTGGCTGTGTCGCCCGCAAGGGCGCATGGTGGATGCCTTGGCAGACAGTACCGACGAAGGACGTTTGAGGATGCGATAAGCCTCGGGGAGCCTCCAGCATGGCTTCGATCCGAGGATTTCCGAATGGGGCAACCCGCCGGCCGTCATGGGCCGGCACCGCAGGCTTCTGCGGGGGGTACGCAGGGAAGTGAAACATCTCAGTACCTGCAGGAAGGGATACTCCGTGAGTAGTGGCGAGCGAAAGCGGATCAGACCAAACCGCGTGCGCGTGATACCCGTCGGGGGTTGCGTGCGCGGTGTTGAGGGAGCGCGTGTCCCGGTTCCGACGGACCGGGCGGGAGTCATAAAACGGCTTGCCAGGGGAACAGGCTTGAAGGCCTGGCCGCAGAGGGTGCCAGCCCCGTACCTGGACGCTTGCCGTCTTCCGATCGCGTGTCCCAAGTAGCGCGGGCCTCGTGGAATCCCGCGTGAATCCGCACCGACCGTGGTGTAAGTCTAAGCATACCTGTCTGACCGATAGCGTACCAGTACCGTGAGGGAAAGGTGAAAAGCACCCCGGGAGGGGAGTGAAAGAGTTCCTGAAACCGTGCGCCTACGATCCGTCGGAGCCTCCTTGTGGGGTGACGGCGTGCCTATCGAAAAATGAGTCTGCGAGTCAGTGATGCGTGGCGAGGCTAACCCGTCGTGGGGCAGCCGTAGCGAAGGCGAGTCCGAACAGGGCGTTTTTAGAGTCGCGTGTCCTGGACCCGAAGCGGGATGATCTAGCCCTGGGCAGGTTGAAGCGCGGGTAAGACCGCGTGGAGGACCGAACCCACCTGGGTTGAAAACCGGGGGGATGACCTGGGGCTAGGGGTGAAAGGCCAATCAAATTCCGTGATAGCTGGTTCTCTCCGAAATGCATTTAGGTGCAGCGTCGGCTTATTGCATCGCGGGGGTAGAGCTACCGGATGCTTGCGGGCCCTTGTGGGGTACCAACAGCAGCCGAACTCCGAATACCGTTGATGTGTATGCCGGCAGTGAGTCGGCGGGGGATAAGCTCCGTCGTCGAGAGGGAGACAGCCCAGACCGTCGTCCGAGGTCCCCAAGCGTGTGCTAAGTGGGAAAGGATGTGGGGCCGCATAGACAGCCAGGAGGTTGGCTCAGAAGCAGCCATCCTTGAAAGAGTGCGTAACAGCTCACTGGTCTAGTGGTCCCGCGCCGACAATGTAGCGGGGCTCAAGCACACCACCGAAGACGCGGCGGCGCGTGTATGCGCGCCGGGTAGGAGAGCGTCCTGCAAGGGGCGAAGCGGCCGGGTGACCGTGCCGTGGACTTTGCGGGAGTGAGAATGCAGACATGAGTAGCGAGAGACGGGTGAGGATCCCGTCCGCCGGATGACCAAGGGTTCCGGGGCCACGTTCGTCGTCCCCGGGTGAGTCGGGTCCTAAGGCGAGGCCGACAGGCGTAGTCGAATGGATGAACGGGTGGATATTCCCGTACCGGCAGCGAACCGACAGGACCGAGGCGGTGAGTACTAACCTCCGTCGCGGGCCGTTCCCCTCCTTCGGGTGGGGTCCGGCGCGTGGCGTTGGGAGCGTAGCCGTGGTAGGTGAGCGCAGGGGTGACACGGAATGGGAGCCGGCCGCGGAGGTGGTTTTCCGTGGTCAAGCACGCAGCCAGTCGCATAGGCAAATCCGTGCGGCGTGTATGGCGAGGTGCGATGATGGGAGCCGTTTCGGCTCGATATCCGGTGGTCCAGGCCGTCGAGAAAAGCCCCGGCGTCAGGCGCGTTGCCGCCCGTACCCCAAACCGACACTGGTGGTCAGGTAGAGAATACCAAGGCGATCGAGCGAATCCTGGTCAAGGAACTCGGCAAACCGCTCCCGTGCCTTCGGCATAAGGGAGACCCCCGCGGGTGAACGGACATGCTCCGGGAGCGTGTGGGGGTGGCACAGACCAGGGGGTAGCGACTGTTTACCAAAAACACAGGTGCATGCGAAGGCGTAAGCCGCTGTATATGCACTGACGCCTGCCCGGTGCCGGAAGGTTAAGAGGATCCGTCAGCCCCTTGGGGGTGAAGCGGTGAATTCAAGCCCCGGTAAACGGCGGTGGTAACTATAACCATCCTAAGGTAGCGAAATTCCTTGTCGGGTAAGTTCCGACCTGCACGAATGGCGTAACGACTTCCCCGCTGTCTCGACCAGGAGCTCGGCGAAATTGCAGTACGAGTAAAGATGCTCGTTAAGCGCAGAAGGACGAAAAGACCCCGGGACCTTTACTATACCTTGGTATTGGCGTCAGTCGCGGATTGTGTAGCATAGGCGGGAGGCTTCGAGGCGCGGGCGCCAGCCCGCGCGGAGCCGCAAGGTGAAATACCGCTCTGTTCTCGTTTGACGTCTCACCTCGAACGGTCATCCTGTTCAGGGACAGTGCCTGGCGGGTAGTTTAACTGGGGCGGTTGCCTCCCAAAGAGTAACGGAGGCGCTCAAAGGTCCGCTCAGCCCGGTTGGCAATCGGGTGTCGAGTGCAATCGCACAAGCGGGCTTGACTGCGAGGACGGCGGTCCGAGCAGGGACGAAAGTCGGAGATAGTGATCCGGTGCCGGCGCACGGGCGCGGCATCGCTCAACGGATAAAAGGTACCCCGGGGATAACAGGCTGATCATTCCCAAGAGTCCATATCGACGGGATGGTTTGGCACCTCGATGTCGGCTCGTCGCATCCTGGGGCTGGAGCAGGTCCCAAGGGTTCGGCTGTTCGCCGATTAAAGCGGCACGCGAGCTGGGTTCAGAACGTCGTGAGACAGTTTGGTCTCTATCCTCTGCGCTCGTTGGAATCCTGGGGAGGCCTGCCCATAGTACGAGAGGACCTGGGTGGACGAACCTCTGGTATGCCGGTTGTCGCGCCAGCGGCACGGCCGGTTGGCTACGTTCGGGAGGGATAACCGCTGAAAGCATCTAAGCGGGAAGCCTGCTCCGAGATTAGGATTCCTTACGGTCTTGAACCGTTGAAGCCCGCATGTGGAACACGTGTTTGATAGGCCGGAGGTGGAAGCCCCGCGAGGGGTGGAGCCGACCGGTACTAACGGGCGACGGCGACATAGCAGCCCATTCCCCCTCCTGTGTGTGGGGGTGGGTCCGCGTCTTTGCTGCTGCGGGATTGTTGGCGACAAGGAGCGTTGTTCCTGTGGTCACGAAACGGTGTTCGCGTCCGCTGTCCGGTTCCCGGACCGTCACGGCACGCGCCGGTGGCGGCGCGTGGGTGGTTTTCTTTGGCCGGTCGGGGTCCCTGTTTTGGGGGTCCGGGCCGTCGGTGGTGGTTTTTGCGGTGGCCATGGCCCAGGTGTGACGCCCGGTCCCTTTCCGAACCCGGAAGCTAAGGCCTGGCACGGTGATGGTACTGCACCCGGCAGGGTGTGGGAGAGTAACACGCCGCCGCAAACATTCGTTCAGGTGGGGTTTCCCGTGGAGCCGACGCTCCGGGAAACCCCACTTTTTTATATCCCGTTCCTGACGGGATCCCCTTGGACGGGCTCGCCGCCCCGGGAAGATTCTTTTTTGCGTTCTCCTGCCGTCGGTCATCGGGGTCTTCTGCGGCTTCTATCACAACGCGGTCTGATGTGCTTTCCCGAGGCCCAAGCAGGAAATCCACGTCGGCGCGTCCACAAATCCAATGTCTGGCCATCGGCTATCTGCCGACGGTCGTCCCCGTAACATCATTGTTCAGTTATCTCAGGCGTAAGTCGACATCGGACGCCTTCTTCCTCATGTTGGGCATTGTCGGCCGTCTGAGGGCCTATGTACGCTGAATCTCCCATGTTCGGGGTTATGAGCCTGTCTGTAGGATGTCTGTACGGCGTTGAGCCTCTTCATGCCTGATTGGTGCGATGCCGAAGTTGCCAGCAAGTCGCGTTATCCTGCTTGACTGTTCACCCTCCACGCGGCACGACACGCCGATTTTGAGGTTGAGACAATGCGTTGTATTCTAATCAAGTTGCGTTTTGCAGGTGACCATTGCAGAGCGTTGCATAATTGGAGAATTCGCCTAGTGGTCTATGGCGCACGCTTGGAAAGCGTGTTGGTGTAACAGCCTCACGAGTTCGAATCTCGTATTCTCCGCTAGCAGGGCTTTCGAAGAAATTCGAAAGCCTTTTTCTTTTGCCGAAAACAGCTTCCTTTCAACGATTCCGAACGGCTTGGACTGTCGGAATAGTTTCCTTGTAGTGTCTTCAGAGGGTGTTCGGCCCGACGATATCGGTGGCACGTTACGTGGTGCATCCGGTAGGCCAAATCGGTGCACCACTCTATGTCTGAAGGGAGCCACTCATGACATTCGATGATCGATCGGCGTGTCATATGAGAACGTCTCCGTCGATTCCGACGGTGTTTACACTTTTACATTTTCCTACACATTCTTACACTTTTCCTTCAGGTCGAAAAGTGTTGGAAGTATTGGAATCATTGGGATTGAAGACCATTTTCCTTTACACTTTTGCTCTTTTCGCGGGTCTATTGCACAAGGGATCCTCAAAATGCGTTGGAATCCTTGGAATCTTTGGGATTCAGGGATCTGGAGGAATGCGATGAGCGGGCGCCGTAGATTCGGTTCGGTCGTGTCCAGAACCTCTAGGGACGGAAAACGCAGGTATGTGGAGGCACGCTACCAGCCGCCGGTATGGGCCTATGCCAAATGGCCCGATTTGCCGAAGCATTATTCGAGACGATTCGACGCCGACTACACCGCGATGGCGGAGGCCTGGCTCGCTGACGTTGAACGGCATATAAGACTCGGCGACTGGGAACCGCCCAGAATCGCGGTGAGCAAGACGAGGGCGACCGACGTCACCTTTCGGGAATATGCACTCGATTTCATCGAAACACGTAGGAAACCTGACGGGGAGCGGATCGCCCCGACCACGCGCGAGAAGTATCTCCAGTATCTGGATGACTATCTGCTGCCCATCCTCGGCGAAAAGCCTATGGGACGCATCATGCCGAAAGACATCGAAAGGTGGGCGGACTCCATGAAAGTAGGAAAGGCCGGCGAGGGCGCTGCGGTAAAGCATAAGACGTTCGTCCTGTTGCGCGAGATTTTCAGGGACGCATGTGAGCGTGAGCTGGATGCGGATGGAACGACCCTGCTCACGTCCAATCCGGTGCGTATCCGCGTGCGTAAGCCTACTACGCGCTTCGAATACGTGGACATCAGCATGGACGAGTTGAACACGCTGTATCGAGCCATGCCGCCGCGATTCGCGTTGGTGGTCTACCTGTCCGGGGTGATGACGCTCAGGCCCGGCGAGGTGTATGGGCTACAGCGCAGAGATGTGAGACTCAAGGATGATCTTTCGGGAGGTGTGCTCGACATAGTCAGAGCGGCGAAGGAGTACAGCCCGAAGGATCCTGAGACAGGCAAGAGACATCGGACAATCCTCGTCAACTCCACTAAAAGCAGCGGAAGCGTCAGACACCCTCCGATTCCCGGATTCATATGCGAGGCCCTGGACCGCCATCTACGCCGATTCGTGTCGGATAACCCCACCGCGTACTTGTTCACAGGATCGAGGACCGGAGAGGTAGTCAGCGCTCAGACGGTGCGTAACGCTTGGTATCGGGCTCGTCAGAGCGTTCCACGGCTTGAGGAGCAGAAGGTGTCCCTATACAACCTTCGGCACCGTGCCATCAGCCACATGAAGTCGTATACGTATTCGGACAAGACCATAATGGAATTCGCCGGACATGAGCGGTTGGATACGGACCGCCTCTACCAGCATGCGGTGGAAACGGAACGGAGGAGAATCATCGAAGGCATGGAGGCTGACGCCAGAGGCGCCGAGAACGGCCGATACCCCATGGAGGATCGAATAGCGGTGTCAGGCAATGCCGGAATGGATTCGGCTGTGATGGCAAGACTTCTGGAAAAGACCGGTGTACAGGCTCGCATAGAACTTCTCAGGGCCATGGACGTCGAGGGACGGGGAGAGGTGATGCTGCGGCTGTCGCCTGAAACGAGGGACGAGACCCTGTCAAGGATGCTGTCGGCATCCAAATAGGTGTAAAGACCTCTTCCGGTATCGGAGGGAACCATAAGGTGATTGACGTGAGAATCATGGTTTCGGATACCAGTCCGGAACCATGACCGAACAGGCTGGAATCCGGCCGGATAGGAGCAGACCGATGGCATCGGTACACACAGACATTCAGCATCCGTTATCCGTCACGGTACCCGTGGCTGCCCAACTGTTGGGATTCAAGGACACCAAAAGCATCTATGAGCTCATCAGGCAAGGAAAGATCCGGGCTCGTAAATCCGGACGTATCTTCCTAATCAGCTACAGGTCTTTGGAAGAGTATGTCGAAGGATGCTGAACGGTAACAGGAGTAAAACAAAATGCCCGCCGTGACATGAACCGAAATGGCGGGCATCTGAGGAATGACCTAGGAGGTCAAACTATGAATAGGATATCACCACAAACGGCCAAGGGAAAGCGTTTCAAGTGCACCACCGAGTCCCTTGACGGCGTTCGTCTGAAGGGAGTCAAGTTCATAGGCGAGGATACATGGTTCCCGAAAGGGGCGGTGACGATCTTGGGAGGCAGAAAAAGAAGCGGCAAGAGCACCCTCTGCCTATACGAATGTGCCAAGTTCTCTGCAGCAGGGGGACACATCCTCATTGTGCAGCAGGAGGATCCGGAAGGGCTTCTCAAGGCAAAACTGAAATGTATGAATGCCGAGATGGGTAACATCCATGTGTTCCACAGGAAAGAGATCGGCGGAGGCATGGACATGAAAACTGACATGGAAGCCGAATTCGACGGGCGGAACCTTGGAGACATCATCAAGGCCACTGAGCGAATACGTGCCGATTTCGTATACATCGACCCATTACACGCCCTTGCTTCTGGGCGAATGAACGATCAGAGGTCGGCTGATTGCATGATTCCATTGAACGCGTTGGCGAAAAGAACGGGATGCTGCGTGCTCGGGGTGTTGCACGCCCACAAAAGCCCCAAGGACGTGGAATATGCCATGTCGGGATCAGATCAATGGGTGGCGAAGGCCCGTTCATACCTGTATCTGGAAGCGGATCCCAACGATACGGATGCCGCCGTCTGCCAGCAGGTGGATTCGTCGTATTCCGAACCGTACAATGCCAGGATCGAATTCGGCATGAGGGAGATTCTCGGGGATGATGGGATCTCCTTCCCTGTCAGGATCGTGACGGGCGTCTCCGCAACGAACGTCACAGCTCAGGATTATCTGGATCTCAAGAATGGTATGAAGGATGAACGGGTGGACCCTGTCATTAGGGAAGTGATGGCCGAATGGGTGCGTGTCACCATCCATCTGAACGGCAATCGTATGTTCGCTAAGGAGTTATTCCGTCAGGCGGAGGAGAAGGACCGGAATTGGACACCATCGAAAATCAGGAAGGCCTTTGCCATGGCGGGTGTTCGCCAGACTAGAGCGGCCGAGAAACACAGCCGTTCTATCGTCTATCTCGAGGATGCTGCCGAGTACGCGGGTGGAGAGATGGAACGGTTAAAAATCGGCGTGACACCGGAACAGCTCGCCAAGGAATGGGCGTTGACCATACCCCGCTAATTTTCACCGGCCCGCATGGTCTGAGATACGTGACGCATGTTGAATGTCACCTACGGCATTGTGACGCGGACGATATTTCATTGTTATGGTAGACCAGCGTTCACCACCTGTTTCATTCCTTCGGCCAGCAATCGGAGTACAGGGCGAGAGAGCACGGCGAATCATAGCGCAGCATTTAACCGGCAGTATCCATCATTATCCGATATCATTGCCTGTACCGCCCGAAGCCTATTAGCACGGGCTAGGGGGACCGTCCGATGACAGCCGGATAACGCAGTTGCGCCAGTCGCGGCGAGGTCTGACCGGAAAGATGCTGGAAGGCGCAGGAATGATAGGAGGCACGCGGCGGCGGCATGGTCTGGCTGATGGCGGTGACTGTCATCGCCACATGGCCAAGGTGGATGCCACCATGGCCGATGCCACTGTATTCGACATAAGCGTATACACGATGGCCAGCCATAGCCGTGGCTAACGGCCCTGCCACCAGTATCATTCGCTCCCATCGTTTCCGTTCACGCCGCGTGATTCCCGCGTAGCCTGCTGTGTCGGGCCGAAACCCACCTAAACCAGGTTCGGATTATCAGCTGGCGCATAATGCACCAGCTGATAATCCTCCTCGGCTCGCATGGCCAAGCCAATATCGGATCAATGGACCATGTGGCCGGATCGTTTGGACTGTGGTGCGGAACCGATACCGGATCAGTCGATATCGACCCGTCCTCCTCGGACCGGCCAATATCGGTGCCTGACAGTCTCACGCTGGGGATTATCAACTGACACATCATGAATCAGTTGATAATTGATCCCCTTCGTGCGCCTAAGGCCCAGGAGCGAATTGGACAGATGTGTCCGGTCGATATCGACGGCAGGACCGTCATTCGGATGTCAGATCAGAAACGAGGTAGACCACAGACGAGTCGCTTCCTTCGCGCGGGCAGTTGAGTGAGCCGCGAATCCAACGGCCGGAAACCCTGAATCCCGCGATATCGTCCATGCCCATGATACGCTTCCCGTAGGGTTTGTCGCGATATCGGGCAAAAACCCATCTAAACACATCACACGACCTACAAATGACGCCGTTCTCGGCGTGCCCCGACGGGGTGGGTGCAAGACGCGCATGGTCGCTGTCTGGTGATGTTGGGTTTTTCTGATTTGCTGGTTTCGGAGTCCTTTTCCTGGCCTTCTGGATCTTCCTGCCTGGCTCTCTGGTTTTCTGGCTTGATTTTGGTGCGGATGCTTCTTTTTCTGGTTTTTCCTGCCTCGTCCGTTTCCTGTACCTTCCTTCGTCCTGGTCTCGTTGATTCGGGCTTCTTCAGCTCCGCTGGATCGGTATGGCCTAGTTCCGGGTTCCGGGGAGGAAGGGACACCCCGGCGCATGGTTCCGTCGCGGATCATGTCTGAACCAGACCCGCTTTTTGGCCCTCGTGAACGGCCTTCGATCGCCGATATCGGTTTGCCGGCGTGGGCGTGGTCCCGGCCATCGACCACTAAGACGCCGACTACGCCATGGCCAGGAGGGCCTTCGACGCCGAAGCCGGAATCATGACGCACATGTTCAACGCGATGAACGGACTGCGTCATCGCGAATCGGGGCCGATCCCCGCGGCCGTGGAGAACCCGAGGGTCGTCATCGAGCTCATCAACGACGGTTTCCATGTGCAGGTCCGATGGTCAGACTCGGCTTCGGACTCGCCCCACACCGGACCGCGTTCGTCACCGACGCCATGGCCGCGACCGGCTGCCCCGACGGGCATTACCTGCTGGGCGCGTTGGAAGTGGACGCAAGTCTCGCATGGTTCCGTGCGCTGGCGGACAATGGTGTGACCGCCGACGTCGTGCCGGTACGTTCGAATTGGGACGAGTACGAGGTGGCCGTGCTGCCGAGCGTGTACATCCTTTCGGAGGAGACCACGCGCCGTGTGCGCGAGTACGTGGCGGGCGGCGGCAGGCTGATTGTCACGTATTACACGGGCCTGTCCGACGAGAAGGATCATATCTGGCTTGGCGGCTATCCGGGGTCGATTCGTGATGTGGTCGGCGTGAGGGTCGAGGAATTCGCTCCATTGGGGGACGATTGGCCGGGGACTCCCGAGTACCTCGATCTTGACAACGGCACGACGGCGCATGATTTCGCCGACGTCATCACGTCCGTGGGCGAGCATGCCACCGTGCTCGCCTCGTTCAAGGATGATCCGTGGACGGGAATGGACGGACGTCCCGCAATCGTCGGCAACGCATATGGCGAGGGACGTACGGTGTATGTCGGGGCCCGTCTGGGCCGTGATGGCATTGCCAGGAGCCTGCCCATGATGTTCTCCTCGTTGGGCGTGGAGGTTCCCGAAGCGAGCGAGCCGGGGCTGTTACGTGTCGAACGCGTCGACGAGGCGAGCGGGGCGCGCTTCGTATTCCTGTTCAACCGCACGCATGAGCCCCGTCCGGACACCGGTCGATGGCTGGACGGTCGTCAGTTTTCTGGTTGAATTCGACGGCGTGACCGTCACGATTGAACCCAATGGCGTGCTTGTCGTCAAAAATCAGTAAAGCGGCACTCCCCACATAGAGTAGGGGATATACGTCAAACCTGACGTATATCCCCTACTCTCAAACGTATCAGATAATCGGATTGACGGAATAATAATCCCGAATCGACCTCTTGCTGATAATCTCATTACATGGAGCCGCCGGCGGAAGATCGCCACGCGCAATCTTCCAAGGCCGCTCAGCATGAGTACGGCGGCTGAGCTCGTTGCCGGTGTTCGAGGATAATGCCTTACACACGGAATCTATTACGTCTTTCTCCTCTTCGGAGAGGCCCTCATCAATGTCGGTTTCGGGAAGCTCACCCTCGCGGATAAGGAACTTTCCCCTGTGTTGCATGTACAAATCGCAGCAAACAGGACCCCCACGCCATGCCTGAAAATCCTCGTCGAAAAGAGGGCGCCCACGATGTGCCAAAGACTCGGCTTGCGAGTAGAACACGAGCTTTTGTAATTTCATAGTGGTCATCGATCCGCAACGCTTGAGAATATATGCGGCAACATCGGTAACAGTGGTCATATCGTCCTCCTTTCATAATATAGATTATATTATGTGTCCATGGACACACTCCCTCTTGACTGTACTGTCAGCCGAAATATGGCGAATAAAGCCGGGAAGACTCTATGCTCGACTTGGCGGAAGGCTCCTCCTGACTCGACTTGGCGGAAGGCTCCTCCTGCAGAATTTCAATATGCTATTAATGTAGCACAGAGCTGGAGAGCCCAACATGCGGAGGCTACGCAACGTTGTTTTCTAACAATGTTGAATTGTTCGGAGCAGTTTTCGGAATCGGTCTGCACCTATCGACTGAAGCGGATTTCTTCCATTGTCAACAAGTTGCAACGACCACGAACCCACCTCAAACTCGGTGAACTTGACGATATCGGGGGATGTAGGCTGATTCTTAGAACGAACGCTCAGGTCGATCAGGCTGCAAATCTTCTGAAATCCAAAATATCTCTTAAACAGAGTGGGACTAACGGTGGAGAAAAGGATTACATTATCAGTCCCCCGGAATCCGGTTATCGTTCCCGACATCTATTATCAAAAGTTAAGACGGGAACGATGTCATATCAAGTAGAGATACAAATTCGGACGCAGCTTCAGCATTACTGGGCCACGGCGGTTGAAGAGGCCGGGGAAATCTATGATATTGAGTACAAAAGCCCGGAAGTCCGCAGAATGTCAACCGGCGAAGATGAGGAACGCATCCGATTCTTCCAGATCGTCTCTAGCCTATTTGCGACGGAAGAACATTCTCCGCAGATCCCCGGATTCGAACGCCCCCGCGACGAATTGATAGAAGAACTTCAGACGCTCAAGTGTTCTTCACGCTTGCTTGATGACTTAATTGCCTCCACGGATAGCGTACTGCCGCCCATTCTCCCGCAGAACGATGATACGAATCTTTTCCTTTTGAAATTGTCACGCGAAGACCAGTATCTGGATATTGAGGCATTTCGCCGGGATCAGCTATCTGAGGCGTTGAGGCGCTATGGCGATCTTGAAGATCGAATCGAGGCAAACATCGCTTCCGGTATCGGAACCGGAGACGGATACGATAACGTCGTGTTGGTTTATGCTGAAGATTCAAGACAACTGGGCATCGCGTATCCGAATTATTCGACCAATATCAGACACTTTGTTGATAAGGTCAAAGGGTATTTACAGAAGTAGCTAGTGGTCGTGAACCCTAACATGCTGGGCACACCGAACCATTCGGAAATGTCTTTGCCATATCGGTTCATGGAAAGATCGTTAGAGAGGCGGCTTGTAGTAGAGTAGGTCATCGCGGG
>OIVM01000175.1_pt1 | contig 12202 bp, 9 predicted proteins | sample 1587241 | NCBI WGS metagenome assembly OIVM01 (sample SAMN02675046, study PRJEB24791) | human gut metagenome, SKBSTL021 | isolation source: stool | host: Homo sapiens | place: USA
CCATACTGTTTACAGTCGTTTCTTCATACCACTCTTTGATCTGTCCGCTATCGCCGATTTCGATCGGTCCTTTTAATCTGGACTGATGATCTTTCCATATTGCCACCAGATCCGCATCAACACCAAGAGTTTCTGCTGCTTTGATGGTATCTTCATATAACTGCCAGATCAGTGTCTGCTCATATGTATTTCCTGCTGTTCTCGGTCCGTGCTCCGGTGAATAACTTGGTGAAGATACCAGATGTCCGGTTCCATCATCTATCAAAATATTATCGTAGAAAATTGCCTCTTCCTTCATCATTGGATAGATGTAATTTTGCATATAGGATACATCACCTGTAAATTCATAGTATTCCCAGCAATTCTGAAGAATCCACGGTACCGCTGCCGGTGACCATCCCCAGTCAAATGACCATCCCGGACAAGTCCATCCAAACGGATTGTTCTGGGTATGTGCCATAAATCCCTGATCCACACCTGCATAAATTTTTGCAGTAACACGTCCTGGTTCTCTTAAAGAATCTACGTACGAAATCAACGGCTGCGCACACTCTGCCATATTCGTAGAATAGGTCGGCCAGTAGTTCATCTGCAGGTTTACATTCATATGATAGTCAGAATGCCATGCAGAGTTATTTCCTCCAACCCAGATTCCCTGAAGGTTAGACGGAAGTGTCGCTCTGGACGGATCATCTTCCGGTGTCTCTCTGGAAGACTCAATTGTCAGATAACGGCCGTACTGGAACAGCATCACTTCCAGGTAGCGTCTCTCCTGATCACTTGCAGAACCATCATTATAAGCTTTCAACAGTTTATCTGTTGTCTTCTCAGATGGAACCTGTCCAAGATCCAGATTGACACGTCCAAAGATAGAAGAGTAATCATCCACATGTGTCTGTCTCAAAGCATCATAAGAATCTTTTTCTACAGTATCTGCTGCTTTATCCACATAAGCACGCACTCTGGAAGCAACCTGCTCCTGGCTTTCGCCTGTGCGATATACCGGATAATCATTCCTGTAATCTGTTCCAATCGATGTAATAATCGTAACAGCCTTTGCATCCTTGACTGTAACCTTTTCGTCACCATCTTCTGTTGTTCCGCCTTCTGTCAGAACCTTTGTCTGAGAACTGAATTTCATCTGATTGTCTTTCAGCTGTCCGTCGATAGAAATCAGCGCATCCTCGACATTTGTCGTCCATTCTCTTTCATAAGACTGTGGCTGTGGGTTGTTGCTTCCATTCCCCTTTTTATTATCCGGCTCCACTCTGACATCCAGATTCAGCTTATCGCCACCTTCCGCAGTCAGTCGTGTCACAAGTACATTGTCCGGATAACTTACAAAGTTCTCCCGAGTATAATGTGTATCCCCGTTGTCATACTCAACTCCGGCAATCGCCGTATTCAGATCCAGTGTTCTCTCGTAGTTTTCAACATCTTTATCTGAGATATCTTTAAAATCCAGATACATATTTCCGTAACTCAGATAATATCCGTATCCGTTTACTCCTGCATCATCACTTAAACCTACCAGTTCTCCACACTTACTACTTGCTGCATCATTGTCCCCATTAGCAAACAGTTGCTGAATCTCTTTTACTGTCTGTCCGTTTTTTCCTTTTTCTTCCAGGTTTCCTCCGTTATAATTCGGACGGCTATCACTTGGTCCACCGGACCAGAGTGACTTCTCATTCAACTGAATACGCTCTGTCTGCACACCGCCAAATACACTTGCCCCGATTCCACTGTTTCCGATCGGAAGAGACCATTTTTCCCATCCGGCATAACTGTCTGGCGCTGCGCTTGAATATCTCAGCTTCAGCTCACTTCTGTCCTGAGACTCTTCTGCATGAACAACCGAATTGGACACCGGAACTGCAGATACTGTCATCAGTGCCGCCAGTGTACCAGCCAGAACACGTTTTGTCTGTTTCTTTCTCCTTGTTTTCATGTATACCCTTTTTCCTCTCAAAATTTAAAATAAAATCTTACTGACTATACCTCTCTTAACCTCCTGCGTCTTAACAAAAGATTTTCATTATTTATAACACACCAATTTGGGAAAGTAAATTTATAGAAATACTATTTTATTTCATTATTTTACTGCTTTTACACAATATAAAATATTATTAACCTTTTTAAATAGAAAAACTGCAGCTTCACGATCCTCCATCGCAAAAGCTGCAGCTTTCTGTACGTCTTCTCTCAAGAATGTTTTTTCGCATAAATCTTCACAGATATCCAATAACTAAGCGCTATAAAAACCGCTGCCATCCCCCAGAGGCACAGTACCCAGATACTCTTATCCACCTGCATCAATTCTTCCAGTCCAACATTGAACACACTGAATACAAATCCTATCACAAGAACCGCCATCGTAATAAAGGTAAAGATCACGCCTTTCATATTGCCAAGCCAGAAATATACCATATAAGACACGGAGAAATACACCAGACTTCCGGCCACTCCGATCCCCCAGGTAGAAATTGCCTCCCCAAATGTCAGTGTCTTATATCCATACACATAAACCAGCAGAAATAAAAACGAATACAGGATCATCCCTCCCTGCACCAGCAGACCTCCCAGATATTTCGAAAGAACGATCTCTCGCTTGCTGAGCGGATACGTCAGCTGGATCCGGTCGAACTCTGACTTCTCATCCTGCTCGACTGTCATCTGCAGCAATGTACTTCCCATGATAGGGAACAGCAGCACTACGATCAGCAAAAACCCATACGGTCCTCTCATCATACTGTTAATTCCCGTCAAAAACGAAATAAATATCATGGATATTGCCCAGTTTAACGTATTTTTCCTAATACAGAATCCCTCATACAAATCTTTTAAGATAATTCCTCTCATGCCACTTTCTCTCCCTTCACACAGTAAAGCATCACATCTTCGATGGTAGCCTCTTCAATCTCCAGATCGGAAAATACTTTCCGGATCTCCTGCTTATTTTTCACCAGTACCCGATATCCGTAAGCCTCTTTCCGATAAGCCTCGATATCTTCCCGATCCAGCGCGTCAAAGATCCTCTGTCCACAGTTTAATACCCCGTAATTCTCCTGGATCTCATCATATGTCTTCACAAAGAGCAGTCGTCCTTCATGAAGAAACGCAATATAATCGGAAATCTTATCCAGATCACTGGTAATATGAGAGGATATCAGAATCGTGTGCTCCTCATCCTCTGTGTACTCCCGTAAAATGTCCAGAATCTCATCCCGGAATACCGGATCCAGTCCGCTTGTTGCCTCATCCAGAATGATCAGCTTCGGATCATGACTCAAAGCTGCCGCAAACTCCAGCTTCATCTTCATTCCTTTGGAAAACTCTTTTAACTTCTTTTTCTTCGGCAGTTCAAACCGTTCCAGATAGTTGTGATACTTCTCCATGTCCCAGTTCGAATACACGTTACTTAAAATCTTTCCGATAAACAGCGGAGTCATCGCCAGATCATAACAGGTCTTATCAAAAATCACTGCGATCTCTTCCTTGATCTTCTTTTCATTCCCGGCAAACTCCTGCCCCAGGACTTTTAAGGATTCATATTCCGAATCGACCAGTCCTAAAACTGCATTGATCAACGTTGATTTTCCGGCTCCGTTCTCCCCGATCAGTCCAAGGACACACCCCTTTGGCAGCTGGAGAGAAATGTCTTTCAATTCAAATTCTTTATATGTTTTATGTAATCCCCTGACTTCCAGTGCAAAATCCATCACACATCCTCCTCTTGATATAATACTTCTACTGTTGTTCTCAGTTCCTCAAGTTCAATTCCATTTTCCTTTGCCAGCTCTACTGCATCTGTCAAAAGCTGCTCGATCCGTCTTCTGTTTTCTTCTCTGATAAAATCCTGATTCTGTGTGGATACAAAGGTTCCTTTTGCCGGAACCGTCACAATAAATCCGTCTTTTTGCAGGTCGTCATAAGCTCTCTGCGTAGTGATCACACTGACATGCAGCTCCTTTGCCAGCTTTCGCATAGACGGCATGGCATCTCCCGCTTTTAATTCTCCATTCATGATCATTGCTTTGATCTGAGAAGTGATCTGTTCATAAATCGGCTTCTGACTTGCATTGCTTAAAATAATCTCCACTTCATCACTCCTTCTGTATTATCTGCACTTATCTTATAAGCACAGTATAGCACACCTTGTATTCACTGTCAATATTTAATATATACAGTTTAGTCATAAAATAACCACCTCGAAAGCGTTCTTCTTTTCGAGGCGGTCATTCTCATACGGTTCTCCACAACTGCTCTTCAATCCTCAGCAGTTGATTGTATTTTGCCACACGCTCGGAACGGCATGGCGCCCCGGTCTTGATCTGTCCGGTATGGAATGCCACTGCCAGATCTGCAATAGTGGTATCTTCTGTCTCTCCGGAGCGATGCGACATGATCGTCCGATACCCGGCCTGATGTGCCAACTCCACGGCTTTCGCCGCTTCCGTCAAAGTTCCGATCTGATTCACTTTGATCAGTACCGAATTGGCAGCCTTTCTCGCAATTCCAAGAGCAACCCTCTCCGGATTGGTCACAAACAGATCATCTCCTACCAGCTGTACCTTCTCGCCGATCTTCATGGTCAGCCTGCTCCAGCCGTTCCAGTCTTCTTCATCCAGCGGATCCTCGATGGAATAAATCGGATAATCCCGGATCAGATTCTCATAATATTCCATCATATCGTCGGATGTTCTGGCGATCTTTTTCCCTTTCCCACGGCTCTCTCCCGGAAAATAATAGCGCTTTTCTTTCTCCCGGTACAATTCAGACGATGCCACATCCAGTGCAATCCCTACATCTTTTCCCGGCTCATACCCGGCCTGTCCGGATGCAGCCAGGAGAAATTCAATGGCTTCCCTGGAATCTCTCAATTCCGGCGCAAATCCCCCTTCGTCCCCGACTGCCGTAGTCAGTCCTTTTTGTTTCAGAAGCCCGCGAAGAACATGATAGACCTCGGTTCCCATCCGCAGCTGTTCTTTCAGGCTGTCCGGTCCATACGGAACCAGCATAAACTCCTGGATATCCAGATCATTGTCCGCGTGAACGCCTCCATTGAGCACGTTCATCATGGGAACGGGCATCACTTTTTCTCCCACGTCTCCGAGATAGGCATACAACGGAAGTCCCAAAGCCGCTGCCGCCGTCCTGGCAGCCGCAAGAGAAACTCCCAGGATTGCATTTGCCCCCAGATTGTGCTTGTCATGACTTCCATCCAGTTCTTTTAATCTGCGATCGATCCCGGTTTGATCCAGTACATTGTGTCCGATCAATGCCTCTGCAATTTCTTCGTTCACATGTCGAACTGCCTGCTCCACGCCTTTCCCTCCATATCGCGGTTCCTGATCCCGAAGTTCTACGGCTTCATATTTTCCTGTCGACGCTCCGGACGGCACTGCGGAACGCCCTACAATCCGCTCCCCGGCCAGTATCTCTACTTCTACCGTTGGATTGCCCCGGGAGTCTAAAATTTCTCTTGCGTAAATATCCTGAATCGGTAAATCCTGATACATCTTTTTTCACCCTCCTTGTTGAAAGTTAGTATTTCCAATAATCCGACGATAATTCGTTGACTTTTGAGAAAGCACAAGCTACAATTTTCTTATCTTATTCGGGGGTATTCGACATGAAAAGTAAACTACGACATTTTTTCCTGCTGACCTTCAGTACACTGGTGATGGCGGCAGGCACTTATTTTTTCAAATTTCCAAATCATTTTACATTTGGAGGAATCACCGGTCTTGCGGTTCTCGTTGCCAAAACCGGCGTGATGTCCGCAGGAGATTTCAACTTTATCACTAACATGATTCTTCTGATCATCGGATTTTTTATTCTCGGCAAAAAATTTGCCGCAAAGACTGCCTACTGCAGCATTCTGTTGTCAGTTGCACTCTCCGCACTGGAGCGGATCTATCCGATGAGTGCACCACTTACAAATCAGCCGATGCTGGAGCTTTGTTTTGCCATCGCGCTTCCGTCTCTTGGTTCCGCGATTCTGTTTAACATCGGCTCTTCCAGCGGCGGTACGGATATCATTGCCATGATCCTGAAAAAATATTCCAGCGTAGATATCGGACATGCTCTTTTGATCACAGATGTGCTGATCACCGTTGCCGGTTGTTTCATGTTCGACATTGCAACAGGGCTGTATTCATTCCTGGGACTTGCGATCCGCTCGTTTATGATCGATACTTTTATTGAAAGTTTCAATCTTTCCAAATACTTTAACGTAGTATGTGACAATCCAAAGCCGATCTGCGACTTTATTGTACAGGAATTAAACCGAAGCGCTACTGTCTGCCATGCACAGGGCGCATTTTCCGGAAAAGACAAATACGTCATCTTTACGGCACTAAATCGCCCGCAGGCTGTCCGGCTCCGTAATTTTATCAAAGACGAAGAGCCTTCCGCATTTATTCTCATCTCCAATACAAGTGAGATCATCGGAAAAGGTTTTCATAACGTCTGAATATTTTGAACAGAAAAAGGAGAAACACTATGAAGCATCTCGTCATTGCAGAAAAACCTTCCGTGGGCAGGGACATCGCCCGGGTTTTACACTGCAATAAAAAAACAAATACTTATATAGAAGGAAATGATTACATCGTCACCTGGGCTTTGGGACATCTGGTCACACTGGCAGATCCGGAGCAATACGGGGAACAGTATAAAACATGGAACATGGATACACTTCCCATGCTTCCCAAACACTGGAAGCTGGTTGTCATCAAACAGACCGGCCGCCAGTTCCACGCTGTCAAAGAGTTGATTTTCCGGAAAGATGTCTCTGATATCATCATTGCAACCGATGCCGGCAGAGAAGGGGAACTTGTGGCACGCTGGATCCTTGACAAAGCTGGAAATCAGAAGCCGCTGAAGCGACTCTGGATCTCCTCCGTTACAGACAAAGCCATCCGGGAAGGTTTTCAGAATCTGCGCCCCGGCAAATCCTACGAGCCACTGTACCGCGCTGCTGTTGCCCGTGCACAGTCCGACTGGGTGGTCGGGATCAATGCCACCAGAGCGCTGACCTGCAAATACAATGCACAGCTCTCCTGCGGACGTGTCCAGACCCCGACACTCGCTATGATCGCTGCCAGAGAAGAAGAGATCCGCACATTCAAGCCGGTTCCTTATTACGGACTCAAAGCTGCGGTTGGCGGAATCACATTTACATGGACAGATGCCAGATCCGGCTCTTCCCGCTCCTTTGATAAAGACCGCATCCAGGCGATCAAACAGGCCTCCGCTCCGTCACTGCTTGTAACGGATGTACGCAAAAAGCTGAAAAAAACATTCGCACCTGCACTGTATGACCTGACTGCACTTCAACGGGAAGCCAACCAGAAATTCGGATTTTCCGCAAAACAGACCCTCAATATCATGCAAAGACTTTACGAAAATCACAAAGTACTCACCTACCCTCGTACCGATTCCCGTTACCTTACTACCGATATCGTGCCGACTTTAAAGGAACGCTTAAAAGCCTGCGCGGTAGGTCCTTACAGCAAGATTGCCGGACGGCTTTCCATGCAAAAGCTTCAGGCAAATAAATCCTTTGTCAATGACAGCAAAGTGTCTGATCACCATGCAATCATCCCGACGGAACAGTTTGTGCAGCTTGACCACATGAGCAATGAAGAGCGCAAAATTTACGATTTGGTCGTGCGCCGGTTTCTGGCGGTTCTCTCTCCTGCCTGCGAGTATGAAGAGACTTCCATCAGCGGCACCATCGGCGAAGAACGCTTTAGCGCGAAAGGCAATTTTATCAAATCTGCCGGCTGGAGAGAAGTTTATGAGTCGGGCTATACTGACGGCGAAGACGAGGACGAAGAACAAACCACATTCTCCCAGATTTCCCTGCCGGATGTGCAAAAAGGCGAGACACTTCCTGTCACCGCACTGACGATCACAGAAGGCAAGACCAAACCGCCAGCCTGCTTCACCGAAGGTACTCTGATCGCCGCCATGGAGAATCCGGTCAAGTATCTCAAACATAAGGATAAGGATGTCGTAAAAACGCTGGGAGAGACCGGAGGACTCGGTACAGTCGCCACCAGAGCAGATATCATCGAAAAATTATTCAACAGTTTTCTGATGGAGAAAAAGGGAAATGAGATTCACATCACATCCAAAGGAAAACAACTGCTCTCCCTGGTTCCTTCTGACTTAAAGAGTCCGGAACTGACTGCCTCCTGGGAAATGCGCCTGCAGGCGATCGCAAAAGGAAAAGAATCCGACAAAACCTTTATGAAAGAGATCGACAATTACACAAAGGCTCTCATTCAGGAGATCAAATCTGCAGACGGTACCTTCCGCCACGACAATATGACACGCACCAAATGTCCGGAATGTGGCAAATTCATGCTGGAAGTCAACGGTAAGCACGGGAAAATGCTTGTCTGCCAGGATCGGGAGTGCGGACACAAAGAAACCATCTCCCGCCATACCAATGCCCGTTGCCCGGTATGCCATAAGAAAATGGACCTTGTAGGAAAAGGGGACGGACAACGATTTATCTGCGTCTGCGGACACAAAGAAAAACTGAGTTCTTTTGAGGAACGAAAGAAAAAAGAAGGAAAGGGCGCAAGCAAAAAAGACGTGAATAATTATTTACGAAAACAGGCAAAAGAAGCAAAAGAGCCGATCAACAATGCCTTTGCGGAAGCATTTTCGAAGATACAGTTATAGGGCCTGCTTTGGCAAATGAAGTTGATATCCAACTGGACAGACGCCCCCACGAGGGTTGCAACGAGGGCACTGAAAAAGTAGATAATACTGCCTATATTTGATACAATGTGTATATCAAATATAGGTGGTGTTTTTATGATCGAACAACAGCAGAAATTGGTGCTAAGTCCATACATGGAAATATATGAATTAGTAATCCCGAAAGATAATCTTCTTCGACAAATAAAAGAATTGGTTGATTTTAGCTTTATTTATGAGGAACTGCTTGATAAATATTGTCTGGATAACGGACGGAACGCAGTTCCACCTATTCGGATGTTTAAGTATCTGCTTTTAAAATCAATTTATGATTTATCTGATGTTGATGTTGTAGAACGTTCTAAATATGATATGTCTTTTAAATATTTTCTGGACATGGCACCAGAAGACGAGGTCATAAACCCTAGTTCATTAACTAAGTTTCGCAAGCTGCGCTTAAAAGATATGAACCTTTTGGATATGCTAATTGCAAAAACGGTTCAGATTGCATTGGATAAAGGAATCATAAAATCAAAATCTATTATTGTGGATGCCACTCATACAAAATCAAGATATAACCAGAAAAAACCGCGTGAGGCACTTCAGGATCAGTCTAAGAAACTACGGCGTACTATCTATGAAATAGATGAAACAATGAAAAACAAATTCCCCAATAAAAACATCGAAGATTCTTTAGAAAAAGAATTAGAATACTGTAAACAGCTTATCTCAGTCATCAAGGGAAACGAAGAATTATGCAATTATCCGAAAGTACAGGAGAAATTAAATCTGTTGGAAGAATCTGTAAGTAATGATATGGAACATCTGGAAACCTCAAAGGATGGAGATGCAAAAATCGGTCATAAAACAGCCGATACATCTTTCTTTGGATATAAGACTCATATCGCCATGACAGAAGAACGGATCATTACGGCAGCAACTGTTACCAGCGGAGAAAAAACAGACGGAAAAGAATTGCCGGCATTGATTCAGAAAAGCCGAGAAGCGGGGATGGAAATTGAAACCGTAATTGGAGACAAAGCGTATTCAAGCAAAGAAAATATAGATGCAGCTAAAAATGGAGATTATGAACTTATATCCCGATTAAACAGTATTGTTACCCAAGGGAATCGTACAAAGCCAGATGAGTTTGAGTTTAATAAAGATGCAGGTATGTACCAATGTAAGGCGGGGCATCTGGCAATACGAAAGGCAAAAGACAGCAGGAAATCAGAGGGTAAAAATCCAAGAGTCGTATATTTTTTCGATATTGAGAAATGTAAAAGATGTCCGTATAGGGAGGGTTGTTATAAAGAAGGTGCGAAGTCAAAACAATATACGGAAACCCTTATCTGTGACAGGCATAGTGAACAGGCACAATTTCAGGAAACGGAATATTTTAAAAGCAAGGCAAAAGAGCGATATAAAATAGAAGCCAAGAATAGTGAATTAAAACGTAGACATGGTTATGACGTTGCGTCATCGTCAGGTCTTATTGGCATGGAAATGCAGGGAGCAATGACTATATTTGCAGTAAATCTTAAAAGGATCGTAAAGTTAATGGGAGAAAAATAATCAGATTCAGCATATAATTCAATCAAACAGAATTCAGAAAATCCACCAGAACTTGATTTGAGACTGGTGGATTTCTTATGCCTTTAAAAATAAAATTTACAAAACCTATGTTTTTCAGTGCCCTCGTTAGAGTAGGGGGTGTGTGAGTCAAGCGTGAAGCACTGCTTTACTTGTGAGCGTTGCACTTTGTGCAGACAGAGCCAGTTTTCACTTGCTCATCCCAGGCTTCCTTCACAAGGACTGGGTTCGTGCCGATTTGCACTTTGTTGGTTCCGACCTGTACCTGTTCAGTGCCAGTTTGGACTTGCTCTTTGTGAGCGGAATAGCCTCCACCACAAGAGTCAAAGATGTGGTCCATCATAGATTCTGTATCGTAAGTTTTGTGACCACATTCATTACAAGTGTAGTAATCACGCCACTTGTACACAGGACGGTCTTCGTAAACGATTTCATCCTTGTAGACAGGCTCGTTACGATACTGAGCGTCATGGTGAACAGTCTTGTACTGGTCTTTCCAGCTATGTGCACAAGGAGCAGGCTTGCTAGGCTTAGCAGGCTCACTAGGTGCAGGCTTATTAGGCTTGCTTGGAGCAGGCTTAGAAGGTGCAGGTGCAGGATTAGAAGGCTTAGAAGGCTTAGAAGGTTTGTTCACAGCACCGCTATTAGCAGGTTTTGAAGGCTTGCTGTTCTCAGCAGGCTTTTCTTCCTTCTTGCCGTTATCCTTATTGTCTGTCTTATCGGCAGGCTTTTCAGCAGGCTTGTTAGACTCTTTAGAGTCTTCCTGCTTATCGGCTTTGTCAGCCTTCTTGTCAGACTCCTTAGAGTCCTTCTTGTCGTCCACCTTATCGGCATCCTTGTCGACAGAGACAGTAGTCTCGGGTTTAAGGTGCTTGTCGTACTCCTTAGCAGTATCGGCACCGCAACCGCTCAACAGAGCCGTAGCAGTCACCATAGCAAGGATAACCGCACCAATCTTAGTTTTGTGTTTGAACATAAAATCACAACCTTTCAAATATTTTTATACGAAATGTGCACGATATCAGTATATCAATCGCACATCTTAAAAGTTATAGGGTCTTTATCTGTACCCTAGTCTGTTTTATATTTTACATCAATAATATTGTTATATCAATACAAAAAGTGGAGATTATAACATATTATGATAAAATATGATAGATTATTTCAGACGATGAAAAACAAGGGTATAACACAATACGATTTATATACAAAATACAATGTTCCGAAGTCACTTTTGGACAGGCTGAGAAAGAACAAAAACATAGAGACAGTTACAATAAATAAGTTGTGCAACATCTTGAAATGTAATGTCGAAGACATCATGGAACATATACAAGACGATGATTTATTTTAAGAAACAGTAGGATTTTCTATATAAGGGGATTCTGCTGTTTATTTTATTTATAGGGAAAGATAGGTGACATGATATGGGCAATTTAGGGGAAAATCATGTTACATGATTTGGTCATGATTTGGTCATAAAAGGCGATGGGAAAAGTATGTTACATGATTTGGTCATAATAGGGGAAAAATAGGTGACATAAAATGGGCATGATTTGGTCATGGTGTGGCATGGGAAGAATATGTGACATGATTTGGTCATGATATGGGAAAAATAGGTGACATGATTTGGACATGGTAGGCATACACGGGATATATGCATGAGAGTGAGGGAGTGTGTAAAGGAGACATGTAAGGGATTCTTGTAGAAGAGAAAATCCAGGTCGCGGGTCAAGGGTGCGGAACGCCTTGTCCACAAGAATAGTGTATATGGGTAGCGTGCGACCATGTACACTATTCTTAGTGGAGCAATAGCGTACAAAGCTATTGCGTTATGTAGAGAAAATGATATAATTAAGATAGAGAAAAGGATTGTATACAGTATACACAT
>OIVM01000191.1_pt1 | contig 11930 bp, 9 predicted proteins | sample 1587241 | NCBI WGS metagenome assembly OIVM01 (sample SAMN02675046, study PRJEB24791) | human gut metagenome, SKBSTL021 | isolation source: stool | host: Homo sapiens | place: USA
AGATCACCGTAGTGAATATCATCTCTCGGGACAAAACTCATCAGTGCCTTGTTAAAGTCATAATACTTCAGTCCCAATTCATCAAAAGCTTTTTGCAGCGTATCATGTACTTTGCCCATGCCGAGTTTCTGCATCGCTGCCGGCGCAATCGGTGACGTCACGCAGATGAGTTCAATTCCGTTTTCCTTACAGTAATCGTTAATCCAGCCAAACTGCTCAGATACATTCACGTCGACACCGGCGTTATCACGACCGACCCACAAATCAATATAATCGGCACCACCCGGTTTACCGCCAAAAGTGTCACGGTAAAAGAAGCCCTTGCCGATATACGGACCGTCTGCGCCTTCAACTTTGCCGTCAACCCCTGCTGCTTCAATAGAATATTCACGGTAAGCTTCTGTCATTTTCGTACTGACGTTCTGCTTTACGGAAGACCATGTGCAGTCCCAGCTCAACCGTCTTACCAGAACATTTCTTAAATCAATCGTATCCCAGTTATCCAGCAGATATTCCGTCTTTACCTTTAAATTCGTAATATTCTGACAGATAAACGGTTCCGTAAAATAGCCCTGCGGCTGTTCATCCATCCAGTACTGGTAATCCACATCCATAATTACCGTCTTCACATCATTGCTTTCACACGCATCTTTTAACAGATAGTACGCATCCTTTACTGTTTCCCCGGGAATTGCAAGATTGAGTGTATTGGTTCCCAGTTCTTCATCCAGATATTCCGGATTAATTGCACTTCGTGCATGCGATGCACCCAGTATAATCGTATCATACTGCGTATCTTTTCGGTTCACTTCATGCAGGATAAACCTTACATAACCAGACGGTGCAAAGCAAAAGTCACAAATCCCAAGAATGACCGCCAGTCCCACTAAAAATCCCGCACACCTGATCCATGGCATACTCTTTTTCATTTTCGTTTTAATTCTCCTTTAATAATGACAGCAGCTTTTCTGCTGATTTCTCCCAACTGTAACGTGCAAGCACCGGTTCTTTTTCCGATACCGGCTGTGCCAGCAGCTTTTCTATGTCAACTCTCGGATTATCCGGCTCTATATAATGTGCCGCCGTACCGAATATTTCCGGCAGGCTTGCCGCATGGGATACAATGACCGGTGTTCCCACGCTCATCGCCTCTAACGGCGGGATTCCAAAGCCCTCATAAAAAGATGGGAAAATAAAAGCTTTTGCTTCCTGCATCAGCGCTTTGATCTCACAATCCGAAACATCTTCAACATATGTCACATTCGGATACTGCGAAAAATCCACGGCGCTGTCCAGTTTCCTGCCCGCTGCCGCAAACTGCGCCTGCGGGTTATTTTCAGCCGCCTTTAAAACCCAGTCAAGATTTTTATTACGGTTAACGGAAGTCAGTGTAAAAAAATATTTTTTTCTTTTAAGCTGCGGATATTGCTCAAAAATGCGCATATCCGGCGTAACGCCGTTAAAATGCTGCCAGCCGTTGCCAATTACCGCAATCTTTTCATCCGGCACGCCTAACAGTGCATGAATCCGCTGCTTTGAAAATTCCGATACCGTAACCAGCCTATCCGCTTTTTTACAGATTCTCTGATAAATCTTTAAAAACCAGTTCCTTTCCTCTTTCGGAAATTCTGTCAGAAACGGATACATTTTTTCAGATTCCGCATAACAGACATCGTGCAGACAGACAATGCCCTTCGGTGCAAGCACCGAAGCTTCATTGCACAGATTGACCGGTATCCTGCCGTGCAGCCGTGCATACGGGCCAAATACCAGCTGTGTCCAAAAGCGTGTCCGTTTTTTGACAATCACACGGATATTTTTATACGCAGGAATTTCCTTTGCATTTGCCGGAACTAAAATGGCAATATCTAATCCTTTACAGATTTTATCCAGACACGCCAACAGCTGATACGCATACCGGTCAATCCCTTTACTGCACATACACAGCCGCTGCATGCCTCCTCGCAAAGCTGATAACGGGTTCCGGAGTACAGACGAATCTGATCGACCTTTTCATCCTCCGCAAGCTTCGTTTTTACCTTGAGACTGCCGCCGGTGATTTTCATATGCGTCAGACGGTTTCCATTCTCATCCCGACTGATTTTAAATATCCGGGCACCAAATGCTTCCGGATATGCCGGAGCCTTTGTACAGGAGTTTAACATATCAAGAAATTCCTGAATTCCTTCCATTTTCAGTGCAGAGCCGAAGCAGCAGGGAAAGATGGTTCGCTGCGCAACCGCATCCGCCAGCTGCTCATCGGTAATTCCTCCTGTTTCCATATAGCTTTCCAGCAATTCATCACTGCACATGGCCAACTGCTCCTGACATGCTTCATCCTGCAGGGTAACATCCACACAATGCTCATCCAGATGCCGTTTCAAATCCTCCATGATCTGTGTGCGCTCTGTATGGCTGACATCCATCTTATTCACAAATACGAGAGCAGGAACATGATAATGCTGCAACAGCTTCCAAATCGTTTCCGTATGGGACTGTATGCCATCCAGTGCATTGATGATCACCACTGCATAGTCCAGCACCTGAAGCACCCGCTCCATTTCTGCGGAGAAATCCACATGTCCCGGTGTATCCAGCAGGGTAATGCGTGTATCCTTCCAGTCAAAGATTGCCTGCTTGGCATAAATCGTGATACCGCGATCCTTTTCCTGTGCATCATAATCCAGAAAGGCATTTCCATGGTCCACCCGTCCCAGCTGACGAATACTCCCGGACACATACAGCAGACTTTCCGACAGCGTTGTTTTGCCGGCATCCACATGTGCCAGCATTCCGATATTTATATTGTTCATCATTTCACTTCTTTCATAGTATCCAGCGTAAAGCATCACGTATTGTTGTTCTTTCTGAGCTGCTCTTTTCATTATAAGAGTTCTGAGGAAAAAAGAAAAGAATTTTGTCAGCTTCCTGATCGATGGGGCGTTATCCGTTTATAGCTGCTCCCTGTCTATAGCGAACAGGCAATTTCAGTTCACCGTACGTTCTCGGCAGAAATCGCATGAAGCAAAAGCCGCTGTATTCTTTGCCCTACAGCTGTATGCTTCCTTAATGTTATAAAAATCGCATATAAAAAGAACAGCGTGCCCGCATGTAGGTTACCTGTTCCTTTCGGTTCATTCAATATGTATGTTCATCTCCGTAAAGTCTTTTCAGCTCAGTATGTCATCATGCCCGGATTTGAAGCGTTTTTTGAAGCCGCTTGGAAATAAAAGGCAAATATTTGGACTCCTATCCTGCAACTAGCGAAAATGTCATAGCCACTATGACGCGCATACAGGCCTTCCGGTTGGAAACATGTGTGTGTGTGTCTCAGGCCGCCTCGAACGCATGCATCCAGTTCACCTTACGATAATATAGGAAGAAGGCGATGGAGCTTAAGGACCATGTCAGCGGATATACCCAGTATACAACGGCGATATCATTCAAAAAGTGAATCATAACCGTTAAAAAGGTCACCCGCACCACACACCAGAACAGCAGCATGACAATCATTGGTACCATGGATTTTCCGGCTCCGCGCAGTATGGCGGATATGCAGTGTGAATAAGCCAGCAGGAAGAAGAACATTGCCGAGGTTCTGGCTCTCTCGGTTCCAAACATTACCACCTGCGGATCATTGTTAAAGGCAGCTGTCAATAGCGGTGCCCCCAGAAAAATGACAATTCCGATCACCTCTGCAATCGCCATGGAGCACAGCATACCGAATTTTGCGCCCTTTTTCGTACGTTCGTATTGACGTGCCCCCAGGTTCTGACCGACAAAGGTTGTCAGTGCCATGGTGAAGCTGGTAATTGGCAAAAACGCAAACCCCTCGATTTTTGAATAGGCTCCGCATCCGGCCATTGCCATTTCCCCAAAGCCGTTGATATTGGATTGCACGACCACGTTCGCGATGGCGATGATGGAATTCTGAAGACCGCTTGGCAGACCATAGCGGATAATCAGTGCGAGCATATCCTTGTGAAAGCGAATTTTGCGCAAGGAAAGCCGATAGCTGTCCTTTGTCCGCAGCAGCCGGTTCATACACAGAAATGCACTGACGAATTGCGAAAGAATCGTCGCAAAGGCCGCAGAGCCAACCCCCATGTGAAAGACAACGATCAATACGATGTCCAGCACGATATTGATAATTGATGAAATGATCAGATAATTCAGCGGATGTCTGCTGTCACCTACCGCCTGCAGGATGCCCACAAAGATGTTGTACATGACAAGCCCCAGAGAGCCCATAAAATAAATGCGGAAATAGGTTACCGACTGCGGCAGAACATTCGCCGGTGTATCCATCCAGATCAGAATCTGAGGTGCCAGAAGAACGCCGAGCACCGTTAGAACCAAACTGGAAACAAGACCGAAGGCGACTGTTGTATGAATCGCCCGCTGCATATTGTCGATATCTCTGGCTCCAAAATAACGGGCAATCACAACCCCTGCACCGATTGCGATACCGTTGAAAAAGCCGACCATCAGAAAGATGAGATTTCCCGACGAGCTGACGGCAGCCAGTGCATTGCTGCCAAGAAAATTTCCTACAATCAATGAATCCGCTGTATTGTACAGCTGTTGAAACAGATTTCCCAAAAACAGAGGAAGGGCGAAGAATATGATTTTCTTCCATATCGTTCCCTCTGTCATTAAATTTTTTGATTCCTCTACCTCCATAAATTTTCTACTCTCCCTTTTTAAATGCTAGTATTTATGATACTCACACGATGCTGCTTCGTCAAGAGCAGATTTTGATAATCCAAAAATACCCGGCTGTTTTATGACCTTTTGATCCTTTACAGCAGCGTTATCCCATTCATTTGTTTCTATATTCTTCTTTCAGTGTCTTATGGAACAGTTTTTTCTTGTGTTTTCGGCAGCCGTCAAGGTCACAGTTTTCACAGGTAAGACGTGCATTGCTGCATTTGTAAAAGCGCTCCGGATGCAGTGCATGTCGAATTTCCCAGACTATCAGGGACAGCACACCGAGCAGAACCAGTGTGAGGGTGAATACATTGGGAAAGAAGATCAGAAAGCTGTATTGGAAGAAGGAGTCCCAGTTGTAGATTCTGCATTCCATACAGCAGTCCGGACGAATGAAGATGGAATGAAACGGGCACCAGCCGAATATGGCGAAGAATACGGAAAAATTGGAGAGAGTAAACAGGAGGAATATCCAGATCCGATCGAGAAGTCCGTTGCAGTACAGATACCCGGGGATGGCGAGAAAGGTCAGCCAGAACAGCATTGCGCCGGCAGCACGCCGGTCATAGCTGCGTTTTTCCGTGAGAAGTACCTGCGCTGATTCCTCCCCGGCCTCATAATTTTTCTCAAACTGCCGACCTTTATACAGGGTGGTATTGCAGAAAGACAGCATATCCTTTATCGGAAACACGCTAAAGTAAAGAAACGCGGCAGCATAAACAGGGAAAGGAAGCGAAAAGGGCAGATTTCTATCAAACAGCATACAATAGCAGGCAAATGCAAGTAGTGCACCGGAAGTAAATACACGTATTCTATTCATCATCCGTCCATGGACGACTGCGTCCAAGCCAGTCCCGTTCCTTCCAGTATTGATAGTCCAACTCGCCTGCCCCCATCCCGTGCTTTTGCATCTGCCGCATCGCATGAAACAGCAGCTTCTGTTTCCAGCTGATACGCTTATGGTGCTGCTTTCGTTTGATACGGCTGGCGAGCTTTGCAAGATCTGTCGTCAGTCTTCGTTTGATGTTTTCGGGTACTGCCTCCCATGTAGTTGCCATGGATCGAAAGCCATAGCTGCTTATATGGGATATTCCCCATCCTGTCAAACTTGTGCGAATATCCTTTGCGGCTTTTTTCATCCCGCTGCCTGCACCGGAGGCTAAGATTACCGCCTGCTTATGATACATGGAAGGCAGGGGACGATGTACAACGAAATTTAGAAAGCAGTGATCCAGAAATGCTTTCATGGAACCGCTTGTCCGCAAGCAGTAGGTAGGGGTTGTAAATATAAGTAAGTCTGCTTCTTTCATTGCCTTCATAATAGGAGCCATATAGGCTGTGTGCGGGCAGAAGTCCTCTCCCAGCTCCATGCAGCGATAACAGCCGCAGCAGAAATGCGGCATATCCTTAGGTAAATAAAATTCATGCAGGGCTTCCACCGGCAGCTGCTCCAGCAGCAGGTGTGCCGCATGCCACGATGACTGCCTGTGATTCTGACCATGTAGTAGCGTAACCTTCATATCAGTCACCCTTTGTAGAATTCAGCTTCAGAAATTGTCGAATGTGCTGCTGAAGCAGTTCGATTGCCGTTCGTTCATACTGTGGGTTGGAATCGCATAGCTGAAGCAGCAGAAAGATTGGTGAATAAAACTGCAGTGCCGTAATCTGCGGATCAAGCGGCTTCAGAATACCTGCTTTCATCAAGTGCTGAAAGATCACTGTCTGATATGCAATTGCATCATCGAAATACTGCTTCTGGAATAGCTTGGCTAGTCGTTGATTGTGATAGCGCTCCATATTCAGCATTTTGCGAAAGCTGCTCTCATACGCATCGTGAAGAAAATAAGAAAACATATGCACCCCCATATCAATAAGCTGGTCATCGGTAATCCGGGTGTACAGCTTTCCGTCTTCCTCTGCATCACTGCCATTGATCTGCATACCGGCAGCGTGCTGTGCATAGCGCTTTTCCATTTCCTTTATGATGGCAAGAAAAATGTCCTCCTTGCTTGCATAATGCTTGTATAAGGACGGAGCCTGTATGCCGACCGCCTTTGCGATCTGTGCGACACTGATTGCATCATATCCATATTGTGCAAACAAATGCAGTGCCTCCGTACGGATACGCTCCTTTGTGGATAACTGTTTCATAGCTATTCTCCCTTCAACTAACATTCATTAGCCTTTCTACTGTCAGTATAGGCTAATAATCGTTAGCTATCAAGCACATACGCTGTATTCTTTTTGTTTGTGAAAACAACTGGCTCTTTTATCTTACTGCAGTAAATTACACAGAAAGCAGTATTGCTCCTACAAAAAAAGGAGATACGTATGCCTGACTTGCATCAACTGCATAGGTATCTCCATTTCTTTATTATTTCGAAAACAGGTAAGATGTTCTCACTATCCGCTCTATTCTCCTTCAGAAAGCAGACAAAGCCTCTTTTCCCTACTCCTCGTCGTCTTCCTTGCCATCCCAGCAATATGTACACAGCTTGCATTTATCCAGTCCGATGGATGCAATCATATCGTCCAGACGGTGATAGCGAAGGGATGTGAAGTTGGAGCGCTGACGGATTTCCTCACACATCTTCTGATAGCGTTCGCTGTCAGGATCTGCGTATTCCGCCAGTACCTCACTCGATACATCATCACCCTCCAATTTGCGGATGACTCTGCGTGTAATCAGATCCATTTCCGATTTTGAGCGTGAAAAATTAAGATATTTACATCCAAAGATAATCGGCGGACAGGCTGGACGGACATGTACTTCCTTCGCACCGCTTTCATATAAGAATTCCGTAGTTTCCCCAAGCTGCGTTCCCCGCACAATGGAATCATCTATTAACAGCAGGCGCTTATCCCGAATCAGCTCCTGTACCGGTATCAGCTTCATTTTCGCAATCATATTCCGCTGCATCTGTCCTGTTGGCATAAAGGATCTCGGCCACGTCGGTGTATATTTGATAAACGGTCTTGCGAACGGCACACTGGAGACATTGGAATACCCTACTGCATGTGCAATTCCGGAATCCGGAACACCTGCGACACTGTCCACCTCTACATCATCACGACCGGCAAGCAGCTCACCACAGCGGTTTCGCATACATTCCACATTGACTCCCTCATAGGTGGACGTCGGATAACCGTAATAAACCCACAAAAAGGAACAGATTTTCATTTTTTCCCTTGGTTTCTGCAGTACCTCAATACGCTCCGGAGTGATGAAGACAATTTCTCCGGCTCCCAGATCACGGTAGTGATGGTAGCCCAGATTCAAAAATGCACTGCTCTCGAAGGTTGCGCAGAAGCCCGTCTCCTTTTCTCCAAGAACGATTGGTGTTCTTCCAAGTAAATCCCTTGCCGCATAAATACCATACTGTGTCATCAGCAATATGCTCATACTGCCCTTGACCAGACTTTGTACATACTGCAGGCCTTCTACGATGGTTGCCTTGTGATTGATTAACGAAGCAATCAGCTCTGTTGGATTCACCTCTCCGGTACTCATCTCCAGAAAGTGTGTAACACCGCGTTCAAAGCATAGACTCTGCAGCTCTTCCAGATTATTGATACGGCCAACCGTTGTGATGGCAAAGGAGCCCAGATGGGATTTTACCAGAAGCGGCTGTGCCTCATTGTCTGAAATACATCCGATTCCAAGATTTCCATCAAATTCCTCAATATCTTTTTCGAATTTCGTACGAAACGGAGAATTCTCGATGTTATGAATGGCACGGGCAAAGCCCTTTTCTCCATGTATCGCCATTCCTCCACGTCTCGTGCCCAGATGTGAATGGTAGTCTACACCAAAAAACACATCCAGTACACAGTTTTCTTTTGAAGCTACTCCAAAAAAACCGCTCATATCTTACCTCCAATTAACTCTTTCTTTTCTTTTTGCGCATAGCACAGATTCATTTTAACGCTTTTTGCCCCGTATGAAAATAAAAAGATAGTTTTTTTTACATTTTTTTCTAAGCTGTAGTGGCTGTTTGCCGTTGAAATTCTGAGAAAGCCTGCACAAACTATAAGGGATGTCATAGCTGATCATAGACATTGTTTCAGTTTCTCCTACTGTACGGCAGCTGTATGACTTTCTTTCTGAAATATTGGTGATTCATCACATTCTATACATGATGCTCCAGCATATGGCGTGTATGCATAAGTGTTCTTAGAACAGTGTATCCCCATCGAATTATGGATGAAAGTACTGTCACAGTCCGATTTCAAGCTGGTTCTTCCATATATCTGATACCAGATACGCTACGGAAATCGTCTTGACTTCGTTAAAAAAGAACCTCACAGGGAAGTTCTTTCTCATTGCTTTGATTTACTATCATGAAGATATACAGGATCATCCTAAGTGCATGCTATCAAATAATTTTCTTCTGCTTTCCTATATCAAGCATTAGGAGGCAGTCATTTTTCAGACTTCTCTTTTCAACACCGGAGTACCATGCCGAGCAATGTTCACGTATAAGGAATTTATCAGGAACAGCATTACTCACTGTAGTACTCCGCCTGCGCATTCCAAAGCTGTGCGTACACACCATTTTCCTTCAGCAGAGTATCGTGTGTTCCCTCTTCCTCCACCTCCCCCTGTTCCATAACAATGATGCGGTCGCAGAATTTACAGGAGCTCATACGGTGGGAGATATACAGGGTGGTTTTTCCTTGTACCAGCATATCGAAATGCTCATAAATTTCCGCCTCCGACAGCGGATCCAGTGCGGCGGTTGGCTCATCCAGTATCACAAAGGGAGCATCCTTATACAGGGCTCTGGCAATGGCCAGCTTCTGTGCCTCCCCGCCAGACACATTCACACCGTTCGCATAATCCGTAAACAGAAGACTATGCTCCTGATCGGTAAACGACTTGATGCGCTCCCATATATCCAGCCGCTGCAGGACAGACGCAATCCTTTTGGCGTTTGGTGCCGATGCTCCTGCGACATTTTCATCCAGCGGATAGGAGAATAACGCAAAATCCTGAAATACGACAGAGAAGATACTTGTGTATTCCGCATAATCGTACTTTTGAATATTAATACCGTTCAATAATATTTCACCCTCACTTGGATCATACAGCCGGCAAAGCAGCTTCACAATCGTGGTTTTTCCGGCGCCGTTCATCCCCACAATCGCCAGCTTTTCCTTTAAATGAAACCGAATATTCACGTCATGCAGGACATCGTTTTTCTGTTGCGGATAACGGAAGGAAACATGACGGAATTCAAACTCGTATTCTCCGTCATCCCGCTTTTCAATGGGAAGCGTTCCATCATAATGCATATTGGGAAGGTGCAGAAAATCATAAAATGCATTCAGATAGGAGAGCTGATGGCGAAGCTGTGCATAGTCTACCTGAAATTGTGCAATCGCATCCACTGCCTTCAGGATGATGCCAGCCATATACAATACCTGTCCGATGGATATAATGGAGCGCATAGCCAGGGTAGCTACATAAATGTAGGCACTGAAGGAAAGTACCTGCCCCAGCAAATCACTTTGAAACAGCAGCTTTCCGTTATCCTTTCCGAAGCTGCGGAAAGCCGGATCCTGCATAAGCTTTTCATTTTTCACTTCAAACAGCGGATCCATATGATAAAGACGGATTTCCTTAGCCGTTTCCATCCTGTAGAACAGACTCCACAGGTAATTAACCAAAGCATTGTTATGATCGTTTTCCTTACAGAGCTTTTCCAGCAGCGCACCGTGCTTCTTTGCGAATGCATTCTTAAATAGCAGAAATACAGCCAGAACTGCCAGCAGAAGAAGAAGGTATATATCCCAGGTGCGAATCTGCAGCATCAAAGTACCTAACGCAAGCAGTGCCAGAAGAATCGTACAGAGTGAGGAACTGCATAATGCGAAATTCTCGATTGCAGAGTCAATCTTACCGGAGCCATTGCTGGAATTCCGTGTTCTTCTAAGCGTATCCATGGTTTCCTGTGTTTCCATAAGCTCATATTCCATGCGCATCGCCTTATACAGCAGCTTCTGATCAATTCGCTGTACCGCTGTACGACAGATGACCTGAAGACGGTTATAAAACGCCTTTGCCAGCAGGGAGCAGATCAGTACCCCTGTGCACATGAGAAGCGCCGTTTGAAATGCAGCTGTATATTCTTTTACAATCAGCTGATTCAAGATTTCTGCGGAGTAATACAGGGTAATGAACGGAGACAGCGCATTTGTAATTCCATAGCCACCCCAAATCCAGACAATATGCGGATTGCTTAAGCGAACAATACCGGTAAATTTTTTAATTTCCTGCCATGCATTCACATCCATCACCCTCTTCCTCATAATATTGCGATTGTGCCTGAAACATCGCCGCATAAATTCCCTGTTTTCCCAGCAGCTCCTCATGGCTTCCCCGCTCTACGATATGTCCCTGATCAAGCACGAGAATTTCATCACAGAATCTCGTGGAGCTGAGCCGATGCGAAATGAACAGACTGGAGGTTCCCTGTGTCAGCTCGTGATAGCTTTCATATAGCGCTTTTTCTGCAAGTGCATCCAGCGCCGCAGTTGGTTCATCCAGCAGTAGACATCCAAAGTCACGATACAGCGCTCTGGCCATAAACAGCTTTTGCTTCTGACCTCCGGACAGCTGAATCCCATCCTCTTCGATATCCTTGCCAATATGCGTCAGCTCTTGCTGTGGAAGTGCGGATATAAAATTCCAGAGTCCGCAGCGCTTCAGGCAATCCTTCACCCGCTGCAGATCGGTATCGGTGATATCCTGCATGCTTACATTTTCCGCAATGGAATAGCTCAGCATCACAGCGTCCTGAAAAATCCCTGTGATATGTGCGTACAGATCATCCAGATCCAGCTCACGTATATTCGTGCCGTTGATATAAATGCTTCCCGCACTTGGTGTATAAAAGCCTAGAATCAGCTTTACGATTGTGCTTTTTCCGGCTCCGTTTGCGCCGACCAGTGCAAGCTTTTGTCCCGCATGCAGAGTAAAGGAAATATCATCCAATATGCTTCTATCCTGATTCGGATAGGAAAAGGATACATGATCAAGGGTGATCGTTATCTCTTTCTGATCCAATTTGACACCGCTGCCATGATGCATCCTGTTTTTCATTTGCAATGCCGTACGCATCCGGTTAATGAGCACATTGTTTACCGACATTCTCGCATAGCTTTCCTCCACCTTTTTAAACCAAAGAGAAAAACCGGAAATAATACCGAGATAAAAC
>OIVM01000201.1_pt1 | contig 11611 bp, 8 predicted proteins | sample 1587241 | NCBI WGS metagenome assembly OIVM01 (sample SAMN02675046, study PRJEB24791) | human gut metagenome, SKBSTL021 | isolation source: stool | host: Homo sapiens | place: USA
GGGAATATTCATCCCGTTCAGATTGATAAAGAAATGAAGAACGCCTATATCGATTATGCGATGTCCGTAATCGTAATGCGTGCTCTTCCTGATGTGCGCGATGGCTTGAAACCAGTACATCGTCGTATTTTGTACGCGATGCACGAAACAGGCATGACGCCAAATAAACCGTACAAGAAATCCGCTCGTATCGTCGGTGACGTACTCGGTAAATATCATCCACATGGTGATAGCTCCGTTTACGACGCAACCGTTCGTTTGGCGCAAGATTTCAATACGCGTTACCTCTTGGTAGATGGCCACGGTAACTTTGGTTCCATCGACGGCGATAGTGCCGCTGCGATGCGTTATACCGAAGTACGTATGGCAAAAATTACGCAAGAAATGCTCGCTGATATCGACAAGGAAACTGTTGATTTCATGCCGAACTATGATGAAAGCTTGCAAGAACCGACCGTATTGCCAGCGAAGATCCCAAATCTTCTCATCAATGGTTCTAGCGGTATCGCCGTAGGGATGGCGACAAATATTCCGCCGCACAACCTTAACGAGGTTTGTAATGGCCTTGAAATGCTCATCGATAACCCAGAGGTAACTGTGGACGAATTGATGACGAAAATTAAAGGTCCAGACTTCCCGACTGGTGCGCTCATTTTGGGCCGGGAAGGCGTTAAAAAAGCGTACTCCACAGGTCGTGGCAGCGTAAAAATGCGCGCTCGTGCTACCATTGAAGAAATGGCGAAGGGCAAGCATAAAATCGTAGTGACTGAGATCCCATACCAAGTTAACAAGGCTCGCGTTATCGAAACGATTGCAAATTTGAGCCGCGACAAGGTAATCGATGGCATTACAGCACTTCGCGACGAATCTGACCGTCAAGGTATGCGCATCGTTATCGAATTGCGCGCTGACGTGCAACCAGATATCGTTCTTAACAAATTATATAAACACACTCAACTTCAAGAATCTTTCGGCGTGATTATGTTGGCTCTCGTAGACGGTCATCCTCGCGTATTGAATTTGAAAGAAGTATTGGGTTATTACTTAGATCACCGTCTCAATGTCATCGTACGCCGCACTCAATTCGAGCTTAACAAAGCTGAAGCGCGTGCTCACATCTTGGAAGGCTTGTTGATCGCTCTCGACCACATCGATGAAGTTATCGCTACAATTCGCAGCTCTCAAACTGATGAAATCGCACGTAACGCATTGATGCAAAAATTCGGGCTTTCAGAAAAACAAGCAGTAGCCATCCTCGACATGCGTTTACGCCGTTTAACAGGCTTGGAACGCGAAAAAATCGAAGAAGAATACAAGGAATTGTTGGCATTGATCGAAGATTTGAAAGCTATCTTGGTTAGCGAAGCGCGTCAACGTCAAATCATCAAAGATGAATTGGAAGATATGAAGAAAAAATACGGCGACCCTCGTCGTTCTGAAATCACTATCGACACATCCGACCTTGATGTAGAGGACCTCATCGCTGACGAAGAGATGGTAATTACCTTGACGAAACAAGGTTATATCAAACGCATGAACGCGAACGTATATCGCAACCAACATAAAGGTGGCGCTGGCGTTATCGGCATGAAGACTAAGGAAGATGACTATGTAACACAAATTATGCATGTTCGCACGCATAATACATTGCTATTCTTTACGTCCACAGGCCGTACATACCGTCTCAAAGCATACGAAGTGCCAGAAGCAGGTTCCCGTAACTCTCGTGGTACCGCTATGGTCAACGTATTGCCACTCGCTGTGGGCGAATCCGTTACGACTATGATCGACCTTGAACGCATCCATGAAAATGTAAACTTATTCATGGTTACTGAATTCGGTGTTGTGAAACGTACGGCTATCGAAGAATACCGCAACATCCGTCGTTCAGGCCTCAATGCGATTAACCTTGACGATGGAGACCGCTTGATTTGCGTAATCGTAACCACAGGCAACCAAGATATCCTAATCGGTACGAAACTTGGCATGGCCATCCGTTGCAACGAAGAGGACGTTCGTCTCATGAAACGCGCGGCTCATGGTGTGCGCGGTATCAAATTGAAAACTGGCGACGTTGTTGTAGGCGCTGGTGTTCTTGAGTCTGATGAAAGCGAAGCACAAGTGTTCACTATTTCTGAAGAGGGGTATGGTAAACGCAACGAAGCGGATGCGTACAATGTACAAAAACGCGGCGGCATCGGTACAAAGAACTTCCGCATTAACGATAAAACTGGCGATGTAGTAGCCGTTGAAGTCGTTCACAATGATGACGAAGTGATGCTCATTTCCGAACAAGGTAAAATCATTCGCTTTAACATGAATGACATTGCTGTGAAAAAAGGCAAAGCCATTTCTGGTGTGAAAACACAAAATCTCGATGACGGTGATAAGGTAGCAAGCATTGCTGTAATTCCTGCGTCTGAAATCGAAAGCGAAGACTAATATAAGACTAATATCGTATATGTCATATAGATTTGTTTGTATTCTATATGCAAAGTAACGAAAATATACTATATCTAACATAGATATGCACAATTGGCGATCACCTAAGTGGTCGCCACTCGTGTTATACAGGACGAGCAGTTGCTTTATCTATTAGGCTCTGACGTTCTGTAGAGACCAAACCACAATCATGCCCATATATAGTTGAATGAATAAAGGATTGAATAGGAGAGAATGATGAAAAAATGGTTAGCTGCCATCATGGCAGCAGGATGCATATTTTTCGGTGGCTTTGGCGTAGCTAATGCTGCTGATTGGTACTACGTTGATGCGGACACAGACGATTCCGCGTGGTTTATCGATAACTCATCTGTATTTAAAACAGATTCTATGGCGCGTATCTTGGTGAAAGCCAACAATGTAGAAGGTTATACCTATATCTACACCGTTGAAATTAACCGCCCAGATAGCACATGGACAGAAGTCAACGCAACAGTATATAGCCAATCTGGTGTACCTTTGTTGAGTAGCAATGAAAAACAAAAACCTGTGAAAATTGAGAAAGATACAATAGGATCAGAAGTAATGCAGGCCCTTTGGGGAAAATAATTTAATATAGATGTTTTGAAACCTCGCTCTGAATATTAGCATTCTGGTGTGGTATGTAGAAATGGATGGTGTCTAAAAATCCTCCACCGGCCGGGTCTGACTTCGGCCTACGGCCTTCGCAGGGCCAAAGTCGGTTTTTAGACACCATCCATTTCCCAACCTACCCTAGCAACATATTCAGAACGAGGTTTCTTTTTATTCTACATTAGCATTATTTTCCACAAAGGGCCGGGAAAGGGAAATACCGGCCGGGTCTGACTTCGGCCTACGGCCTTTGCAGGGACATAAGTAGGGTGTGAGCTAACAGAGGAGCGGAGCGACGCATGGGAGCCACACATCACTTAGTCCTGAACGTAAGATTTCGAGAATCGAAATCCACAGTGAGGGTAAAGTCGGTTTTTAGACACCATCCAGTTCCCAGCCTACCCTAGCAACATATTCAGAGCGAGGTTTCTTTTATTCTATATTAGTATTATTTTCCACAAAGGGCCGGGGAAGGAAGATATATTTTTATTTATTTATCGCCTAAATTGTATTAAAATTAGGGGAGAAATATTCGTATAGGGGAAAGGTGGTGTGGTATGCGTAGTTTTGATTATCGGCGGCTCGGGGATTGTCTGTGGGATGGCGAGGTTGTGTCGTTACTTTCACAGATTCACGAGTATAAGGGCCGGCAGGATTTGTTTGTGTCGCAGCGGCCTAGTAGTGTAGCGCGGCTTGTGGAGATTGCGAAGGTGCAGAGTGTGGAGTCGTCGAATCGGATTGAAGGGATTGTGACGACGAAGGCTCGTATTCGTTCGTTGGTGGCGGATAAGACGATGCCCCGTAATCGGGATGAGGAAGAGATTATGGGGTATCGCGATGTGTTGAATACGGTACACGAAAATTACGAGTATATCGATTTGACAAGGCAAATTGTACTGCAGTTGCATCGTGATTTGTATGCGTATTCCCATAAGGGGATTGGCGGTCAGTTTAAGAATGTGCAGAATTCGATTATTGAGCGGCTTGCAGATGGTTCTGAGAGGGAATGCTTTAGGCCATTGGCACCATATGAAACGCCGGCTGCTATAGATGATATTTGCCATAGTATTAATGCGGTTCTTCAAGATAAATCGGTAGATCCATTGCTTGTGATTCCTGTATTTATACACGATTTTTTGTGTATTCATCCTTTCAATGACGGCAATGGGCGTATGAGTCGATTGCTGACGACGTTGCTCTTGTACCAAAATGGGTACATGATAGGTAAGTTCATTAGTTTAGAGCAAAAAATCGAGCGTACAAAGGACAGTTATTATGCGACGTTAGCTCAATCCGGCACAGGTTGGCACACAGGCGATGAGGATATAGTCCCTTTTGTCAAATACATGCTTCGCGTTATTTTGGCGGCCTATCGTGATTTTGAAAGCCGTATTGAATTGCTGACTATGTCGTTATCTGCAAAGGATCGTATTAAAATCATAATTAGTGCCACTATTGGTAAGATTACGAAATCTGGAATTCTTGAGAAACAACCAGATATAGCTGTATCTACTGTTGAAAAAGCCTTGAAAGAACTCGTAGAAGAGGGCTTTATTGAGCGTCATGGTGTAGGACGAAGTACATTTTACGTAAAAGTATCGCAAAAAATTAGCTTTCACGCAAAATACATTTAATATATGGTATAATAAATTAAATTTGATTTTATACGAGGTGAAATATATGAAAAAATTACTAGGTACATGTTTAGCTGCTGCTGCAATTTGCGCATTCGGTTTCGGTTCTGCTAGTGCTGTTAACTGGCAAGTATTTGGTCAAGATAGTGCAGGTATCACTTGGTCCATCGATCAAGATAGCGTTCAAAAAAGCGATAAAACTGCAACTGTAATGATCAAAGCTCAAGATTCTGAAGGTTATCATTTCATCGCAACTGAAGAATTCAACCACAAAAAGAAAACTGTAAAAGACCAAAAAGTTGTATTGTACAACCCACAAGGTTACGCAGAACGGGAAGATAAAGTTGATGGCAAAGACCGTCCAGTTGTTGCTGGTTCCCCATCCGAAGCAGTTTACAACTTCTTATGGCCACAACAAGCAAAACAAGGTAAAAAATAATATACACCTTATACGACAAAGCAGCTCGAAAGAGCTGCTTTTTTGTGTTTATATGCAGAGTATGAGTTTGAGTTATAGGACAAAACGTGTGGGTGAAAACCTTTGTAACACCAGATAATATCTGGTCTGATGAGGCATGTATCTTCTTTGCTAATTTAGTATAATGTAATATAGTATATCGTAATATAGTATATCGTGTTATACTAAAGAAGATATAGATAGGATATTTGTTGCATAGCGTAATTTAGATTAACGAGGAGGTGCGATATGGTATTTGTAGGCCGTGAACATGAATTAGCTTCTCTGGAGGCGCAATATAATTCAAAACGTTTTGAATTGGCTATTGTGTATGGACGCCGTCGTGTGGGTAAGACGTATTTGTTGCACCACTTTTTGGCGTCTCATGATGGCGCGTATATGGTGGGCCTTGAGTCGGGTGCGAGTAACAATTTAGAGGCGCTTTCACAAGCTGTATATCGTGCAACGGGGATGATTGAAACCGGTAGATTACAGTCCACATTACCGAATTTTCCAACGATCACGGCGGCGTTGACCCATTTATTTGAGTATAGCTTAGACCATCGTTGTATATTTATTATCGATGAATATCCGTACTTGGCGGAATCGATTTCGTCCGTTTCGTCTGAGCTGCAGGCCTTGATTGATGCGTATAAAAATCGGTCTCAGTTAATGCTCATCTTGTGCGGTTCGTCCATGAGTTTTATGGAAAATCAGGTGCTAGGCCATAAGAGCCCTTTGTATGGCCGCCGCACGGCGCAGTATAAAATTAAACCGTTTACGTATATCGAGACCCGTCAAATGGTATCCCATCTTTCCTATGAGGATAGTGCTATCGCCTTTGGTCTTACCGGTGGTGTGGCTGAATATTTATCATATTTTAGGGATGGTGATTCTCTTGATGAAAGCATTATTTCCTTGTTTTTTACGCCTACAGGACGTCTTGTAGATGAGCCATCGAGTCTATTAAAGCAGGAATTACGGGAGCCGCGCCAGTATAATGCCATCCTCAGTGCTATCGCTAAGGGAGCCAGTCGTAATAACGAAATTGCTACTAAGGTAGATATGACGACGGGGGCATTGAATAATTATCTAAAAAGCCTTATTGATTTACAGATCATCGAAAAAATACATCCTGTTGGATCTAAGTCTAATAAAAGTATTTATACCATTAAAGATTCTATGTATACCTTTTGGTATCGTTTTGTAGAACCGAACCAAGGGGCCATTGAAAACTTTAATGGCAAACTTGTATACCATCAATACGTTAAACCTATGCTTTCACATTTCATGGGACCCGTATTTGAAACGATGGCAGCACAATATGTACAGGTGCGCATTCACCGAGGTTCAGTTCCGTTCTTGCCACAACAAATAGGTCATTGGTGGGGCACGGATGCTGAATCAAGAAAGCAAGTGGAAATCGATTTAGTGGCCATGGCGGACATACAAGCAGATCCCAATGCACGGCCTGTACATCATCTATTAGTGGGCGAGTGCAAATGGAAAAATGAACCGGTTGGCCAAGATGTGCTGGTATCACTCATGGAAAAAGCCCGTGTATTGCACGGTGAACCATACTATTGGCTATTTAGCAAACGAGGGTTTGGATTTGTTTCAGACGATGAACGGGTAGAGCTCATCGATGTACCGATGATGTATGAACTTTAAAGTTTTCTGTTTATGAAGTCCAATAATCTTTCAATTCCTACTAGCCTAGTACGTTGATTGATGGCCTCCTTATTTGTTATGCTAGTAATATAGGAGAAATTAAAACTTTCACAATAGGTATGATTATACAGAACGAGGAGGTCCTCATGTCCCAATTTGAATTTATCGACAAACGCGTGCCAATCGCGCTCGACAACCCGTCCATTTACCACGATATTTCGAAGTGTAAGAATTGCACCTTGTGCCGTCGCGCTTGCGCCGATGTGATGAGCGTGCTCGATTATTACGATCTTGAATCAACCGGTGATGTGCCAATGTGCATCCACTGTGGTCAATGTGCGGCTGCCTGTCCATTCGATTCCATGCATGCTAGATCTGAGCTTGATAAGGTGAAAGCGGCTATTGCTGACCCTGATAAGATTGTTGTTATTCAAACGGCTCCGGCTGTGCGCGTGGCTATCGGCGAAGGCTTTGGCTACGAACCAGGCACATTCTTAGAAGGAAAAATGGTTAGCGCCCTTCGTAAATTGGGTGCTGATTATGTGGTTGATACGAACTTTGGTGCGGATTTGACCATTATGGAAGAAGCATCTGAGCTTGTAGATCGCCTAAAGAATGGCGGTACCATCCCTCAATTCACATCCTGTTGCCCTGCATGGGTGCGCTTTGCGGAAATTTATTTCCCTGAACTCATTCCAAACTTGTCCAGTACCCGTTCTTGCATCGCTATGGAAGCGGCCATGATTAAAACGTACTTTGCTGAGAAAAAGGGCATCAATCCTGCAAATATCGTGTCTGTCAGCGTTAACCCTTGTACGGCGAAGAAGGCTGAAACTAAGCGGGTTGAGGAAAATGCGGCGGCTCGTTATTACGATGATGAAAGCCTCGGCATGGATACGGATATTTCCATTACCACACGCGAATTTATTCGCTGGCTCAATGACGAAGGTGTTGATTTTGAAAGCCTAGAAGATTCTCAGTTTGATGATTTGATCGGTATGGAAACTGGTGCATCTATTATCTTTGGTAATACGGGCGGCGTTATGGAAGCAGCTATGCGTACAGCGTACAAGCTCATCACTGATAAAGAGCCACCTCCATATGCATTGACTCACCTTGAAGACGTTCGCGGTATGAACGGCGTAAAAGAAGCGACCGTACAACTCGGCGATGACGTAACATTATCCGTTGCTGTTGTACACGGTGGCAAAAATACTCGTGATTTCCTTAACACGTTAAAAGAAAGTGGCAAACACTATGACTTTATCGAAGTTATGGCATGCCCAGGTGGTTGTATCGGTGGTGGTGGTCAACCACGTACTAAATTACCACAAGCTGTGAAAACAAAAGAAGCCCGCATTGGCGGACTTTACAAAGCTGATGAAGAATATAAATATGTGGCCTCCTATGAAAACCCAGAAATTCAAGATCTATACAAAAACTTCTTGGGCGAACCATTAGGACATAAAGCACACGAACTACTTCATACACACTATACAGACCGTAGTGCACAACTAGGGGACCGCAAAGACGTGGTGCCTGAAACATGCCCTACATCACCTAAATACAAAGGGTAATTAAAGATGCTCCCAGGGGATCCTAAAAAACTCCACCGGCCGGGTCTGTTCCTATGGAACAGGGCCAAAGTCGTTTTTTAGGCTCCCCTGGGAGCTTTCTCTATGTACGCTTGTAGTTTAGGTGATGTTAGGGTATTGTTTCTGGAGAAGGGAGAAAGCCGACACGCTACTGCGCTACGCGGAGCCCGAAGTCGTTTTGAGGGGCCGATAGGGTCTTTCTTTATTTACGTTTGTGGTTTAGGTGATGTTAGGGCATAATTTGGTATTTATATGGTACGGAATTTACACGTTTGTGATTGTATACTTGTCTTAAGAATGGTATTGTTATTATAAATTGATCGAGTTTTATGTACCGAGTTTGGTTAGGGTAGTTGTTTGTATTATATCGGGGATACGGAATATGATTGATGAACGGATTGTGGAGAATAATATTTTTAATTTTGCGACGAATGAGTTGTCGCAGGATGCTTTTATTTGTTGGTGTTTGAATTGGATTAATATGCCTGTTCGTGATGATAATGAAAGTGGGCGGCAGTTTGGGTCTCAATTTTTATCTCGTTTGTTGAACGGGGCTTATGATGTATCTAAAGTTAATCGGGTATATATTTTTAGGCAGTTGCTTAATATTGATGTACTTGTATTGGTTCCAGAATTACAGGCGGCTTTAATTATTGAAGACAAAACATCATCACAAGAGCATGGCAATCAGATTAATCGGTATAAATGCTTGCTTTCAAAAACATTTGGATCGAATCAATACAATGGATTGGATATATATCAACATCTTTCAGAGGAGAAAAAGGAAAAACAGAAAAAACATGATGATACTGCTTGTTGGGGGGCTGTGAATAGCATTAGATGGGCGTTACGAGATGAACAGAAGGAATTGGATTTGTCAAAGTATATGATTCATACGGCTTATTTGAAGACGGATTGGTTCAATGATGATGACTGGCATACGGTTTGGGAACTGGAGAAGGATCCAAAGGTTAATACCTATGTGGATGGGCCAGAGTTCTTATCCTTGTTACTGTCTTGTCGTGAGTGGAATAATCCAATTTTAATGAGCTTTGTGGATTATTTGAGCTCTAAAATTAGGGCTACTATAGAGCATAGCTGTTTTTGGAAATACTATAAGGATATTGATGGGCATATTCGTTTTTATATCCAAGATACTGCAATTGCCCAACGGAGATTTTTGCAGACTGTATTTAATCAGCCCAATCACGAAGCACCATTTATGACCGACTTGAAACAACACATTGAGAATATTGACGATTCATATGTATATGGTCGTATAGATGATGCGTCTCATACTCATACGATTCAGCATGGCAGCAGCTTTGGTACCCCTTGGTCTTTGATGCATTTTTGGACACGTTCTCTAGACCGAACTGTTGATGCCGATTATTGGGGCTTTCAAAATACAAATGAGGACAATTTAACCGTTAAACCATATATGTTTTGGCGTATTGATAAAATTAAAGAAGGCCCAGTTTTGAGTTTACGTTACTATACGTGGTGGGAAAAGGGCGCCGGTGATAATGGTGAAAGCAATACCTGCTCATATAAAACCCGTGTGTATAACTATATTAAAGAGCATATATTATCATTAGAGAAGATTTCTGCCAAATTGGAGGCTATTAATAAGCTATATTGTTGTACAGCTGATAAGGGAGATATATGCTCTGAAGGTAATTTATATAAGCAATATGAAAACACTATATTACAATTTAAATTGAATAAGATACTAATTGATTGGAATGATGCGGATAAGCGTGCACAATTTATATCCTTAATACGTGAATTGAATGAAGAATTAACGAAGGCGATGGAAAAGGTGGAATGGGAACGTGTGCGTAAAGGTGTGCTAAAGTAGAGGTGACCTTATGACAGAGGAAGAGTTATATAATCGTTATCATGAAATACAATCAACATATGTAGAGGTTAGATTTATTGATGGAGAGTCATTAATAGGTAAGTTGGACTCTTTTGTTTCTGGTGTAAATAATGAGCCAGATGAGGCCTCGATATATGTTGGTTGTTATGAATTATTTGCTAGTGAAATTAGTGAAATAGTAGAGATCTCATGATGTATGAGTAATAGTAGTTAGCATTTATAATTTTAGGGATAGTAATAGCATAGATTATAAAAGACTCGTATCACAGCAAATGATACGAGTCTTTTATGTTTATGTATTTTATTCGTAATAGGAATCAGCTAATTGACCATCTTGGTCTTGGATGATCCAGTTATTGTTGTTTTTTACCATGGTTACATTGCCGGTGAATGTTTGATGTTTGATGCGGCCGTTAACGAGGTCTTTGCTTTCAATGCGATAGTTATATACAACGGCATCTGGTGAGACGGATACAGCTTTTGTTGAAAGTAATGTGGTGGATAGGGTTGATTTATATCCATTGCGCCAGTAGTCGTAGGTACCGAGGCTAGCACGTTGTTCATCAGAGAGGTATGTGTAGGCATTAGCAAAGTCTTTATTGGTTAGGTAGCGATAGTAGTTTTGCAATGCTTTTGTACTTTCTTCAACCGCATTATTTTGTGCCACTGACTGTGTATTTGTTGATGCTGGTTGTGGGGTAGGTGTAGCTTTCACAGACGAATTATTACTGTTAGTATTCGTAGAATAGTGGGTAGGTGTTGTATTGTTTATGGAATTAAAACTAGTAGCGATAGTAGCAGCGCTCAAGCCAATGCTTATGCTTATGAGTACGACATAGGCAATGATATACAACGCGGTAGATGTAGAGGTTGGTGACGGCCGGAGCCCATATTGTCGTTGGATATCTGGGGTGATTTGGATATAGGAGGTTCTTTCACCATAGTTATTAGTATATGTATCACCTTTGGTTAGCATTAAGATTAAGAACCAAATGGGGCCTACGATAGGAATAAAGTTGATAAGGAAGAACCAACCAGATTTATTGGTGTCGTGTAGACGGCGGACGGCAATAGCTAAGCCTGGAAGTATTAATGCTAATTCGATAATACCTAGTAGGACATATAAGACGATAACAGTCATGATATTATTAGACACTAATTTAATGATACCCATTATAATAGGGATGATTGTTAGACAAAGAGAAATCATCAAATTATATCTGAAAAATTCGCTACGGCTGGCACCTGCCTTAGTGAGACCTTCACGAATATACTTTGTGAAAGCTATCGCTTTTGG
>OIVM01000212.1_pt1 | contig 11301 bp, 13 predicted proteins | sample 1587241 | NCBI WGS metagenome assembly OIVM01 (sample SAMN02675046, study PRJEB24791) | human gut metagenome, SKBSTL021 | isolation source: stool | host: Homo sapiens | place: USA
GACACAGTGTGTATAGTAGATGTATAATATACACATAGAAAAAAGTTGAAGTCAAGAGAAAGGGGGATTGAAGTGGCAAAGCAGAGAACCAATATTACAATCTCAGAGGAAACAAAAGAGAGAATCCTGCAATATGCTTATGAGAACCACCTACAGGGCGGTTTGAGCGGAGCATTGGAGCATATTGCGTGGCACGTCCTAAAAGTCAAGAATACGCAAGTTAAAGGGCAATCTAGCCTAAACTTGAAAGGGGAAAAGTAGATGCATACAGTAATCAAGGGAACTAAGACAATCGAAGAATACAAGAGAGTTAAGGCTGACATGGAAGAACTGGCAGAAACGGCAAGCAAGGCACATCAGAACGCTTGTGAGACGTGGGAACATGGAGAAATTCAAAAAGTATGGTTCGACCATGACAACAATCTTTGCATTGAATATGCAGACGGTAGCTGGTGGCATTACAACGAGAAAGGCGAATGGTGGTAGTGTGAAAGTAGGAGAATATCAGATAGGGCGTTACCATGCAATCATCAAAAAAGAATATGCAGACGGTAGTGTAGACTATGAGACGTCCTTTTCAGACAGGGCAGACCTTATAGAGAGCGTTCATGCTCTGCAATATTTGAGAGGGCAACTGATAGGAATAGGCACAAATGACCCTAAAGTGCTTACCGAAGTAAGTGTTATCCGTGGAAAAGAAAAGATTATTGAAGAGTTGAGCGAAAAAGAGCAGGGGTAAACCCTGCTCTTTTTAGTACACCTTTTTTCCTCTTGTTTAAAGAGTTCATACTACAGACGAGAAAGTCAATGGTGGTCTTTCGACCACTTTTTTTCATGCAGCCATTCGCTGATCTGCTCCGCAGGAGCTTTTGGCAGCATGAAAAAAAGCAAGCCATTGACTATCACGTCCGTAGTATGACAATAGCACCCAAGAGGAAAAAGGGGTTATACTGGCTTTCCGTGTGCGGAATCCCAAATCTTCTTCAGATGTTGTTTTAGAAGTTCTTCAAAATCGGCAATTTCCGTGTCGGAATAGCCGTTCTTCAGAACCCACCGAAAGGCTGGTAATTCGCAACGTGCGGAATCAAAGCCGTTTTCAGTGGGTCTTTCAAAGTGGACAATGATTTTTTCTGTGCCGTTCTGCTCTATGAGGTGGGAATGGACAATCTCTGTCTCGTCTGCCAATGTCATGTATGGATATAGCATAAATTCCCCTTTCTAAGCCTATGAAAAGGCTTTATCTTCCCAATATTTGATTTTTTGAATCCTACGGTATCCGTTCGGGAACAGGCATACAATATCATCCAGATAAGCAAAATCTGCTGGTTTGACAATCGGCTTTTCTTCGGTAGTTGTGGATGTTCCCTGCCCTTTTCCGATACCTAACATATCAGCATTATAGCTATTTGATTTCTTGGTTTTGTCGTAAGTCCCGACCAGTTTAGAACACCATTCCTGCGTTGTTGGCTCTGATGCATTTAAAATTGCCTTGTAGGAGCAGTTATCGGCAATTACTTCGGCTACGTCCTTGCCGTAGTTCACGTTGAGCTGGCTCTTGCTCTGTACGAACAGGGTAATATGTATTTTCTTGCTACGAAGTGTTGCAAGTCCGTTTGTGATGCTCTCGATTTTTCCAAGACGGGCAAATTCGTCAATCAGACAAAGAATCGGTGTCTGGCACTGTTCGCTCCTGCGTTCAAAGGATTTCAAGAACTGGTTGCACATCATGGATAAAAGGTCTTTCCATTGTTCCAGCTTGTGTTCCGGTATGCAACAGTACACATCAAAGCCGTTTTCAAGGTCATTTGGTGTAATAGCCGTTCCAGAGTAGCTCAACGCCCTCTGTAAATCGTCATTTGTGGCAAATACGGTGATATGGTTGGAAACCTCGGCAAACACGCCAGAAAGCGTTTTTCCGTCCATATCTTTGAACTGGCTGACTTCCAGTCTCGCTTTATCGCAGGAACTGTCCATAATCTCGTCCACAAGCTCTGATACAGGGCGTAATTTGATGTTACGCATGGTAGTGGAGAAATCATTGCCTTGCTGGCAGAAATACAGAATAAAGCCTGTCAGCATATTTTGAGCCGATTTTATCCAGAACGGTTCTTTCGTATCTGGTGGAAGTGGACAAATGGACAACGCCAGCTCCCTTGCATCTGCCGATATATCGTCAGAATGACGGAGTATGTAATAAGGGTCATAGTTGCAAGCGTAGCGGTCTGTTGGGTTAAAAACTCTTATCTTATCCTGCCCTCTGTTGTGGCTGGTCTTTTCGTAAAGCTCTCCTTTGATGTCGATAACAAAAGCTCTGCCTTTCCAGCTCTTTAAAGTCGGAATTGCAATACCGCTAGTCTTACCAAATCCAGCACCGCCGATCACAAGGATGTGTCCGTCTGTTTCCTCTGATTTAGTGATGTATTTGCCGTTATCTTTATCCTTGCCAAAGACAAAGCCAGATACTTCCTTGTGTCTATGAGAAGCAATATGGATGTTATCAACCTTTGCGACCGTCCCTTTTTCCCTTTTCTTGCCAAACGCAAAAATCCAGCGGTAAATACTGAATGTGCGGTCTTTGTTGACGGTGCGGATGATGTTCTGAATCGTGGTTAATACCGCAAGTACACAAGCCATATAAAACGCAACATCATTGATTAAAAAGAATAGGACTGGATTTAGTTCGCCAGAGAAAAAAGGTATGCCGGTAATTCTCATTACCAGCTCTGCTAGTCCAATCGGAATCAGAAACCATGCAAATCCGAAAAAGAGTAAAACCTTTCCGATTAGCTTTAATGACTGTAATATAAATCCTGCAATTTGCATAACGAATCACCGCCTATTCGTTATGGTTAGGTGCTGTTACCGCACCACAATTTTTCTGGGTATTTGCGATAGCATATGCGTATTTTGCAAGGTACTCTTTAAAAGCGTCTAAATCTTGAATTTCACAACCAGCAAAATGTTCTACTTCCGCACCTATGGAAATCAATCTTTTTGTCCTTGCCTTTCGTTCCTCAGCTTTTGCTCTGTTAGCAAGTTGCTTTTTTTGGGCTTTGATTTGCTCAAGTTTCATATCAAGTTCTTTTATGCGTTCCTGTGTTGTTTTCGTTGTTGCCATAGTTTATCCTCTCCTTCTGCAATTCTATATCCAAATTATAACATATTCTTGCGAAGTAGTGCAATAATTGATATACTGAGATTTAACAAATCCCGGCGAACGAAGAGAGTAAGGGCGCACTTATAGACGGGGAATCCCCATCTATAAGCACGCTCTCCGAGGGGCATTTCATGTAGACACCTACGCAGTGGGCGGTCTTGCAGACAGCTTATATCATATAGAAAGGTGGTGGCAAACATGGCGATATATCATTGCAGTATTAAGATTATAGGAAGGAGCGGTGGAAGAAGTGCGGTCGGAAGTTCTGCTTATCGAGCTGGTGAAAAACTGGAAGATAAAGAAACAGGAATGACACACGACTATACAAGAAAAAGTGGCGTGGTATATAACGAGGTCATGTTGCCGAACCATGCACCAGTGGAATATCAGAATCGGGAAATCCTGTGGAATGAAGTTCAGAAAGCAGAAAAGCAGAACAATGCACAGTTAGCAAGAGAAATTGAAGTTGGACTTCCGAGAGAAATGTCAAGGGAACAACAGGTACAATGTGTGAGAGAATATGTGCAGAATAACTTTGCCAAAGAGGGAATGTGTGCAGACTTCGCAATCCATGATAAAGGAGACGGAAACCCTCATGCACATATCATGCTAACTACAAGAGGAATCAAGGAAAATGGAAAGTGGGATACAAAAGAGAAGAAAGTGCTTGCGCGTGATGAAAATGGAGAGAGAATCCCAGTAATAGACCCGAAGACAGGACAACAGAAAATCAGAGACCGTGGAACAAAAGGAATTGAGTTTGTTTGGAAAAGAGAAACGGTAAAGGCGAATAACTGGAATGACAGGAACAAAGCAGAAGAGTGGAGAAAAGCGTGGGCGGAAGAGTGCAACAAGTATCTGTCACAAGAGCAGAAAATCGACCACAGGAGCTATGCCAGGCAAGGCATAGACCAAACACCAACTATCCATGAGGGGCACAAGGCAAGAAAAATGGAGCGAGAGGGAGCGGTCTCCGACCGCTGCGAAATCAACCGCCAAATCAAAGAATACAACTCTTTACAAAAGACGGTAGCAAAGCTCCAAGAAAGCCGAGAAAACATCACATCAAAAGTGAAAGAGAAAGTGAGGAAAATCAATGGAGAAATTCGACGAATCCGAAATGACCTTAGAGCAAGAGTTGGAAGAGATGCAAGCCGTGATGCAAGACCTGTATCAGAGTTGGCAGGAGATGCAAGAGGAGAACGAGAAACTCAGTACAGAGAACGGAAAGCTCAGAGCGGAGATAGAGAAACTCAATGCGGAGAACGACAGGCTGAATGGAGAGAACGAGAATCTCAACAGAGAGAACAACAAGCTCAATCAAGAAAACCAGTTCCTGCACCAAAGGTTAATGAGCCGGTAAAACCAAAAACACAGGAACAGGTGAAAGCCGAACCGATTGTGACAGAAGAAGAGCGAACGCTTGATAGGTTATACCAAGAGTATAAGCAAGCGTACCAATCGTATGATAAGGCGGTAAGCGAGGAGAGTAGATGCAGCTTTTTTGAGCGCAAGAAGAAAAAAGAGTGCAAAGAGGAAACGGAGAGAACCAGACAAAAGTTGAATGGAATTGAAAATGAGCTGGCAAAATACGGAATCCAGAGGGAGTATGGAGTTATTAACGCCGACGAGAGAATAAAAAGAGTGGGAGAGCATGTTCAGTGGAAGAAACAAGAAATCCGCCAACAAGCAGAAAGAAACAAGATGAATGAGAAGAGGTGGAAACACAGAGTGGATGATATAGATAAAAAGTTGGATAAAACCAAAAAAGAACAGGCAGAAAGAAAAGGCATGGTTCAAAAACAGGAAAAATCCAGACAGGACGGCTTTTCACATGAACGGTAAAAGTCAGACAACTTCCATCTGCAGAGCGGAAGTTGTACCTTGAAAATACACAACTTCTGTTCCTCTGTTTTCTGATCCACTGCGTGAGTAACAAGTAAATTGTTTGAAATGATGAAAAAAGGAGTCGAGGAGATATGGAGATTTTAGGGTTAGTAGAACATTCAGAAGTTATCACAAATTTTGTTTCTACTGTACACGGACAGTTAAAAGAGAGTGGTTATCGAGCTTATTTAAACAATGTACAGTATAAGTGGAACATAGAGGGAAAGAAAAAGATTGTGGTTCCAGATGCGTCTATCAACTGCCGTGCGTATGAAAAAGAAAGTTATTTTCTTTTGGATGTTCCGAAATTTGTACTGGAAGTTCTTTCTCCGGAAACGGAAGAATATGACCGTACAGAGAAAATGGAGATTTACAGGCAAAAGGAAGTCAAGGAGTGCTGGTTTGCAGACTGGAGAAAGAGACGGGTTGAAATTTATACACTGAACCGAAATGACACTGGAAAATTGAAATATTACCTTCTTGACACCATTACAGAAGAAAATAAAGATAAATTGGCTCTTTCTTGTTTTTCGTGTGTGAAAATTAGTTTCGATGAACTGTTTGGGAACATATAGTTGAGATGTGCTGATTTTCAACGATATGTTCCTGAACGGAACGCAAATAGGGAGAGTTTGGTAGGGAAAGATAAACTATCAGACATTTCACGAGTTCTCTGATCAACTGCGTTGATAGATCATGTCCGAAATACATAGTGTAAATTGATGATACAATGTATCTTGGACAAAAAAATAGTTTGATTTTTTTTATGCACTCTGGTATACTCACTTTAGACAAAAAGAGCAAGTCTTTACAGACCTGCTCTCATAAAAACAAAATAAGTTTTTTGGATTCGCCAAAATCCGGATAACTTTGGTATGAACAATATACCGCAGTAGGATAAAACCCCATTATGGGAAAAACCTTTTCCAATCAAGGACATAGTACCATAATGTATCTAAAATGTCAAGAAATATATTGCGTGTTGGAATGGACCATACCCAGAACAACACGCTTTTTTATTGCCGTAAATGCCTATAAAATAAGGCTTTTACATAAATTTAATCGAATATAGGACAAGACAGCTACACTAATTTTAAAAAAAAGGGTTGTGTAGGTGTATTAAAGTCAGCCATTTTTATGGTAGTGGACATTGCCAAGAAACCACTATAAAAACAGTAGGGTGTCGCTGAGCCAAAGCAAAAAGTCAGCGGGGTGGCTGCTATGAATCTACCATGGCAGCAATACCAAAGGGGTCGAAAGTCCAAGCAAGACCTCGAGAAGCCTAACCCGGAGCAATCCGGTACATTGGTTAAAAGCAGCGGACGGGGGACAATGATGAGCCAGATAAATTTGGGTACATCAGACCACGGCACCTGCATCTATGGATGCAGAGGCGGAATATAGTAAGCACCGGAAACAGTGCGTAGTTTGGGCGTGGCTCTCAGGAGAGAGGAATTAACTATTAAAGCTATGTTGCGAGCGAAAGTAGCGACACTCGGTAGAAAGGACTGCTCTACATCCATACGGATACCTGCGAGGCGAGGCGTGATCGGGAAGAGTGGACAGAGTTTTCTTATTTGAAACCATAGGGAAACTCTGTCCTGATACTCCAGCCGTTGTCCTGCTCCGCTTCGGCGTGAATAGCGCAACCCGGGAGGTTAATAAAAATCTCAAAAGTTTACAGTAAAATATATGTATTGAATGAAAGTAAAACCGAGATGAATCTGGAAACAAACGGAATGATGGGTGTTAGCCCTTTAGGGCGTGGTCATCATGGAGAGCGTTAGTACCAAGCGGTAGCGCGGTTAGGAATTGCTGCATTTTCAACGACTGCTTTCCAGAGTACATTCTCTAGTAGCTTATGTCATAAAGCTATTGCATATCAAGAATATTTCTAAAATTTTATACGTACCCTTGACAGAATGACACACAACAGGTACAATAAGTACAAGAAGTATACACAACAAGTACAAGGAGATGGCGTATGAAAACAATTGTTATAGCAAATCAGAAGGGTGGTATTGGAAAGACAACAACATCTACTGCATTAGCTTCAATTTTGGCAGAAAAAGGTTTTAAAACATTGCTAATAGACACAGATGTTCAATGTAACAGTAGTGATACATATCGAGCTAAGATAAAAGATACAGCAACTCTTTATGATGTATTACTCGATGATGATAGAATAAAATTATATGAAGCTATACAGCACACAGAGATGGGTGATATTGTTGCTTCTGATCCGCTTCTTAGAAGAGCTGATTCGATTTTGGATGCGGATAGAGCTAATGGTGTATTTCGTTTAAAGGATGCTCTGGAAGAATTGAATGGATATGATTATGTGGTTATAGATACAGCTCCTAGCATGAATTCTTTGTTGCAAAACTGTCTTGTTGCTGCAGACGAAGTGGTTATTCCATTGACGGCAGATCGGTATAGTGTGCAGGGACTATCAGAACTTAATAATACGATTAATGCAACAAAAAAAAGGCAAAATCCGAATCTAAAGGTAGCCGGATTATTGCTTGTGAAATATAATAAGCGTACACTTTTGAGTAAAGAAGTAAAAGAGAGTTTAGAAGAGATTGCAGAAAAAATGCATACTAAGTTATTTACAACAACTATAAGAGAAAGCACAAAAGCGCGAGAAGCTCAGGCTACATGTACTACACTCATTAAATATGATTCTAATAGTACAACAGCACAAGACTACAGAAATTTTGTGGATGAATTGATAGGAGAAAAATAAAATGGCAAGAAATAAAGATTCTCGTTTTGGCGTTGCAGATGGATTTGATTTTAATGATCAATATGAGAAAAACACACAAGAAGTACAATATGTACAAGATATTTACACAAGAAGTATAAGAGGGACGCAAGGAAGAAAGGGATGTAAAATGCCAAGAATAAATATGGCTTTTGAACCTGACATTCACGAATGGATCCAAAAATCGGCTCGTCGGAATGGCATTACAATGACAAATTTTGTAAATGCTATTTTAAGAGAAAAAATGAATAGTGTCGAATAGTAGAAAGACAATTTTTAATCTTAAAATACGCTCTAGAATGCAGGAGGATAATGGCGTGATAAAAGACCATTTGAATTGTGAATATAAAACTATACAAGAAATGTGTAACCATTATCATGTTTCAGTCCAAACATATTATTATCGAATCAATCACGGATATTCTTTAGAGCAAGCATTGACCTTTAAAAAAGAAGAAACCAGGAATATTGCAAAAACTAAATTTGTTAATTGTCAGAATCCGGTTGATGAAGAGGAAAGAAAAGATCATCTAGGTAATATTTATCTTTCAAAAACTTGTATGTGTAAACATTATGGGGTTTCGAGAAATTTATATGATTATAGGAGAAAAAAACTAGGGTGGTCAGTTGAGGACGCTTTATGTGTGCCAGCTAAAAGAAAACATTTACCAGTAAAAAAGAGAACCATTTATGGTATTACATATAAAAATGTTTCTGACATTAGAAAAGATCTATTCAATAATGAAATATCAGAGAGAGTATTGTGTGGATTGCTTTTAAAATATGAAAGTGCAGAAGATGCAGTTAAACGAGCAAGGGATATTATAAGAAACAGAAGAATGAAAATACTTAAAACAAATATTCTAAAAAGATATGGTATAGATGCCGGTTTGTATAATGCTAGAATTTGGAGAGGTTGGTCGACAGTGAAAGCATTAACAGAACCTAAATACGATGAATTATTGAAAGAAGGAAGAACTTTCGACGGAGTTACATATGCAACGATAGAAGAAATGTGTAATGCATATGGAAAGAATTCATCGGTGTATCTACAAAGGATTTTTCGTGGGGCGAGTAAGGAAATCGCCTTGCTGACACCGATAAATGAAGCTAAATCCATGAAAGAAATAGAGATTAGTAAGTTTTTGTCTTATTTAAAAGAGCTACATAAAATTGATGACTATTATAAAGAGTATAGCTTTGAAGGGTGTAGAGATAAGAATATGTTATCTTTTGATTTTGTGATAGTGAAGAACAATAGAAAAGGAATAATTGAATTTGATGGAAGGCAGCATTTTGTACCAACATGTTTTTGGTCTTTAGAAGAGATAAATAAAAGAGGATATAAAGATAAAAATGAGGCGGCGCAAAAGGAATTTGAACTTATTAGAAAACATGATTTAATAAAAAATGAATTTTGTAAGAAAAATAAAATTCCTTTACTGCGGATCACATATTTACAGTCATGCCATATGGAACAGATGATAGAGAATTTTGTAAATGGATTAAATACATACAACGAAAGAATAAATCCTTACAAAACAAATGAAGATTATTATAGATAGGATTAACTTTCAAAAACATTCTGAATTGAATACACAATTCAACCCACCAGTCACAAAATACATCCGGATCCATGCCGATCGGCGTGCTGCAGTCGAGAAAAAACAGAATTGTACCGGAATTGTATGTATATTTAGGAGAAAAACACATATTTGTCATATAGATGAGGACGCCCACGAAAGGGCGTCTTTTTAAAGTATTACTGTATATTACTATGTAATGTATTACAATGTACTTGAAAAATCAAGGCCGTGAGTGTATAATAAAAATATAGAATACAATACATAACACTGTAATTAGTTGAAAGGAGATACAAGCATGGCAGAGGAAGTAAAAAAGGAACAGGCAAGTGTACGAAGCTTTAGAATCACAAATGATGTTATGGGACGTTTTAAAGAACTTCAGGATGAAATGAATTTAACACAAGACGGAGCATTGAAGATGCTGGTAGATGCTTATGAAATGGAACAGGCTAAAAATGCAATTCCAGATCGAGAAACGGAAATTTCCAACTTTCAAATGAAAGCAAATGAGTTGGTAGAGGCTTTCTTACACTCTTTGCAGTTAAATCAGGATGCAGAAGCACGTATTCGATCAGAAGTGGCTCTACAGTTAGAGAGTAAAGATAAAGTCATTGCAGATCTGCAGAAGCAGCTCGATGAGACAAAAGAGATGCTAACTGCATCAGAGACGGTAGCACTTGAAGCACAAAATGTGATAGATACACTTGACAGGGTTGTGAAAGAGACAAGGGAAAGTGAGAGTAAAGCACTTGCATCTTTAAAAGACAAGGAAGAAATCAATTCCATGCTTGCCGGAAAAATCAAGGATGCCGAACAACAACTTGCAGACTATCCAGAGCTGAAGAAAAAACTGGACACAGTAAATGCGGAATTAAATAATGCAGTGCAGGCAATTAAGGATAATCAGAAAGATACAGCAATTGCAGCTGAGAGAGCAGCTGCAGATAAAGCACGTGCAGTTGCATCTGTAGAACGAGACCTTGAAAAGGCACATAAAGATGAGATGCAGAGATTATATGATAAAATCGAGGCTCTACAAGAGGAACGATTTGAGCTGAAAGATAAATTTAGAAGCCTTGAATCAGAGAATGAACGATTGAGAAAATTGGTTGATGATAAAAATTAGACTGAATCAAGAGGCAAAAGGTATAAACAAATATAAGACTGAACCGTAGGGCATACGGGAACAGTATAATCTAGCTTGTGGACACTGGGTAAGATATTGTAATACCGTAAGGTATTAGCCAATGAAGTGGTGGTAGAAACAAGAATCCCCTTGCTTTAGCTATTGGAAGTGTTAATGAAAAATAAATAAATCAAAAGAAGTAAAAAAGGGAATACTTGAAAAGGCTATCGGCATATGCTATAATGCCGATAGGCAAGAATGAAAATGTATCCACGGGTACACAAGGAAAAATCCCCAGAGGTCGCAACTCTGGGGATTTTTTTGGCTAGTTGTCACTGTCGTTTCTGTCTAACCATTTGCACACATAGTAGGCAACTATGCTTGCCATAACAGAAACCAAGAATGAAAATATCGTCTCCACAAGTACACCCCCTTTCTGTTGCCAGAATGGGTGCGACAACGGTAAAATTATATCATCAAATGGGTAAAAGCGCTAGAATAATGTTTTTTTGTATTATATATTTTTTATTTGTTCGTTTTATCTGAAGCATACTCCCAGATTTGCAGAGTGTTTTTCTTCAAAAGTTCTTCAAAATCGGAAATTTCAGCATCAGAATAACCGTTCTGCAGAACCCACTGAAAGGCTGGCAATTCGCAACGTGCAGAATCAAAGCCGTTTTCGGTTGGTCTTTCAAAGTGGACAACGACTTTTTCTGCGCCGTCCTGCTCTATGAGGTGGGAATGGACAATCTCTGTCTCGTCTGCCAATGTCATGTAT
>OIVM01000217.1_pt1 | contig 11223 bp, 8 predicted proteins | sample 1587241 | NCBI WGS metagenome assembly OIVM01 (sample SAMN02675046, study PRJEB24791) | human gut metagenome, SKBSTL021 | isolation source: stool | host: Homo sapiens | place: USA
CGCGGCGTCGCGCTGGCGGTCGGTATGGTGCTTGGCTCGGGCATGCTGGGCCTGCCCGGTATCGTGGTTGCCGCGGTCGGATCCCGGATGGCGATCGCCAGCTGGCTTGCCGTCATCCTGGCCATGGTTCCGATGGTCGCTATTTTCAGCAGACTCGGCAGTCGCTACACTACGGCCGCCGGGCTTACCGAGTACGCTCGCATCGCTTTCGGCCCTTGGGCCGCGGATGCGACCTCCGTTCTTTTGTGGGGAACGTATGCGATTGGCATTCCGGCACTGGCATGGGTCGGCGGCGCCTACGTGTGCAGCCTGTTCGATATTGCGCAATATCCATGGGGACTCGTATGCGCGTTGATGATTCTGCTGGCGTCCACCATCGTCAATCTGCTTGGTACACGCCTGACGGCATTGATCAATACCATCTCGCTGTGGATGATTGCGGCACTGATCTGCATATTGGTCGGCACGCATCTTGATTTGCTGGTCCTCGGCATCCGCGAGCTGCCGTCGATCACGACCGGATTCGACCTGTCCGGCCTGATTTCCGGAGCGGGTCTGATCGTCTGGGCGTTTCTCGGCTGGGAGAACATGTCCTTCAGCGCGGAGGAGTTTCGCAACCCCAAACGCAACATTCCAATGACCTATTGGATCAGTTTCGCAGTGGTATCCGCGCTGTATTTGGCGCTGGCGTTCGTGGTCAACGGTGCTGAAATCGCCGGTACGCACATCACAGGCGCTTCCGGCCTGACCTCGCTGCTGCCCGATGATTGGAAAGCCGTGATCACGGTGCTCATCGTCATCGCCATTCTCGCCAACGCGAACTCATGGGTTCTGGGAGCAAGCCGGCTCACCTTCTCGGCTGGGCGCAACGGACTGCTTCCCGGCATCTTTACGAAGACCAACCGCAATGGCGTGCCCGTCAATGCGCTGATCGCCATGCAGGTCATCTATACGGGCGTTATCGTCATCGCCGGGCTTCTGCATCTCAAGGCCGATAACCTGGTGGGCATCGTCAGCCAGGATTTCATCGTGCTGTACGTCGTGTCCATCATCGCATTCATCATCAGCGAGCGGAACGAAGGCGGGGTGTCAGGTGCCTCCTGGTTGATCGCATTGCTGTCGCTGGTCCTATGCGGCATTATCCTGACCGGCTTCACATGGTGGATCCTGTATCCGACGATGCTGGTGGCGGTGGGTGCCGCGGTTCATCGTCGCCGCATGCGACGGAGAAAATGACGATGGGCTGTCGGAAGGCTTAAGAACAAGGCGTTTCCGGGGCTATTGACGGAGTGTGCCGTTTGGTGGGTTTCCTGAGGAATCCGCCAAACGGCTCCGTTCGTTTCGGAGTTGGAATTGGTGGGGCGTCATGCCGAAAAGCCGGAGAAAATGACGTCTCATAAGGTCGGTATCCGAAAAACCGACGGCATGGGCAATCGAATCGATGCGCATGGTCGTGGATATGAGAAGAGACTGCGCCATAAGAAGTCGTTCGCGCAATATCCATTGATGGGGAGTGGTTCCCCATTCCTTGAATTTTCGTTCCAAGGTCCTTACGGACATTCCCAATGCCGCGGCGAGGTCGCCTGCTTTCCATGGATGCTCCGGATGCGCGAGGAACAGCATGCGTAGGTGGTCCAGATCGCTGTCGAACCGGTGTTGTGACGAAGAGGTGGCATCGGCGATCTGGATATGGCTTCCGCTGCGTTCCAGCGTCACCGCCATCTGTTTGGATACCGATTCGGCGATCGCGTCGCCGAGTAGTTGACGGGTGATGCTGAGACATGCATCCGTTCCCGCACTGGCGCCTGCGGAGGTCCAGATGTTGTCTTGCTGTACGTACAGGACATTGTGCCTCACATTGATTGCGGGGTACTGCTCGCCGAGTTGTTCGCAGTACTGCCAGTGGGTGGTGGCGATCCTACCGTCAAGCATGCCACAGGACGCCAGCCAGAAGGCTCCGGTGCATAGCGAGACCAATGTGGTTCCCTGGCTGTGCGCATGCTGAAGGAGCGTGATTTCCTGCTCTCTCGCTTGGGGGACCGTGCCGATTTCGAATGAGGAAAACCCCGGAATCACCAGAATCGAGCAACAACGGCAGGCCTCATCGAATGCACATATGGGTTGGGATCCGGTTATGCAACCGGATTCCATGGGCACGATGAAGACCTTGCCGTTCTCGTTCAGCGCCAAGGAAAACACTTCAAGGGCGGAGGCCATGTCGAAAGGCCTGGTACGTCGCCACATAAGAATTCCCACATTCATGGAACGAACGTTACGGTTCCGGGGTACGGCGTTGGTGCCGTTCCCTTTTCGGGTATGTAAAATCTCCGACCGGAATCGAGTCCACGCTTCGACCCGTCATTTCTGCGATCCGCATGGCGTTTGCCGCCTGTCCTGTGAATCTACGAGAATGACAGATGGTCTGAATCGAAAGAAAACCGCGTAGGCGGCGAGTAAGAGGAACATTCGTGCAAAGAAGAAACAAGCCTGAGGTATTGGCTCCGGCGGGCAACCTGCGAGGACTCAAAACGGCCGTCGACTATGGTGCGGACGCCGTCTACTGCGGCGGCAAGGCGTTCGGCATGCGAAGCGCACCGAAGAATCTGAGCCTTGAGGATTTCGAAGAAGGCGCGCGCTATGCACATGAACGTGGCGCCCGCGTCTACGTGACCTTCAACGTGCTGCCGCGCAACAACGAGGTCGAGGCGATGCGCGAATATCTCGGCCAGCTGAAAGACACCGGCGTGGACGCGCTGATCGTCTCCGACATCGGCGTGATGCTCATGGCCAAACACATCGCGCCGAACCTCGAACTGCATGTGAGCACGCAGGCCGGCGTGACCAACTATCAGGCCGCGAACGCCTTTTACGAGCTGGGTGCGCGCCGAGTGGTACTGGCCCGTGAAATGGACTTGCAGGCCGTGCGCGACATCCGTGCACGCATCCCCGACGACCTCGACATCGAATGCTTCGTGCACGGTGCCATGTGCATGGCGTTTTCCGGCCGCTGCCTGTTCTCCAACTATCTGACCGGCCGCGACGGCAATCATGGCGAATGCGCGCAGCCATGCCGCTGGAAGTATTCGATCGTGGAGGAGAAACGCCCCGGCCAGTACTTCCCGATCGAACAGACCGAAGAGGGCGCGTACCTGTTCAACTCGCAGGACATGAACATGCTCGCCCATATCGACGATCTCATCGACTCCGGCGCGACGAGCCTCAAAATCGAAGGCCGCTCCAAGAGCGCGTATTACATCGCCGCAATGACGAACGCCTACAAGACGGCAGTCAACGAATACATGGTGCAACGCGGCTTCGAGGATACGGACGGCAATATGCTGGAACCCTTCCGCGATCGCGTGATCCGCCCCTCGGATCCGGAGTACGGCAAGCCGGAAATCAACGATGCGATCATGCGCAATGCCGACGGCGCATTCGCGGGTAAACCGGATATCGATACCGTTCCGGTCGCCGGCACCATCACGACCGAGCCGGAAGACCTGAGCTACCACGCGCGCAGCACGCGCCGCAAGTCGAATACGGCGGCCGAAGTGCTGCCGGACGGCTGGTATCACGCCGGCGTGCGCCCGGCGAGGCACATCACGTTGCCGGACTGGCTGCTCGACGAACCTGACAAGGTGGCCCACCGCGACTATTCCACCGGATTCTACTATCCGGAACACAAGGTGCGGCAGAGCACCGACCGTTCCGCCTACTTCCGCGCATGGCTCGTCGTCGGCGAAGTGCTCTCCTGGAGTCCGGAAGACGGCGGACGCGTGACCATCATGAGCCGCAACAAGATCGAGGCAGGCCAGAACGTCGAATTCGTGCTGCCCGGGGCCGCGCCCCTCGCCTATACCGTGCCCGCGGGAGGATTCCGCGACGCCGACGGCCACTGGGTGGAGGCCATCAACAATCCGGCGCACGTCTTCTCCATGCCATGCCCGCAGGAAGTGCCCGTCAACGCCGCCATTCGCTCGCGTACGAAACAGCCGACGCTCAAAGCCGAATAATCGGCCGAAAAAACGGTAGTAAGCCCAGCAATCGCAAGTAATCAAGGAATGTGACATGAGCAACGAACAGTACGATGACGCGATCCTCAATTCCAACGCCATCGACCCCACCGACAAAGACGGCAACCCGATTCCGGTGACCATCCCGATCATGCTGGCCCCCGGCATCACGGTGGTCTATACCACGCGACTCGGCGGTGCCAGCGAAGGTGACTTCGCGCACTTCAACCTCGGCGGCAAAACCGGAGACAACCCGGAACACGTACTCGCCAACCGCATGGCGCTCGCTGCCACGCTCGGCGCGAAGATCAGCCTCGTCAGCCAAGTGCATTCCGGCAACGCGGTGGACGTGGACGAGGCGTTCGTGCTGAACCGTCCGTTCGGATTCGACGTGTCCGGTACCAAGGCCGACATCGCGCGAACCGTTGACGACACCGCAGGGGAACCGGCCGTAATCGAAGCCGACGGCCAAGTGACCTCCCAAAAGAACGTGGCACTCGGCATGTTCGCCGCCGACTGCCTGCCGGTACTCATGGCCGACCCCGAGGCCGGCGTGATCGGCGCCGCGCACTGCGGCCGCCGCGGCCTGCAGCAAGGCGTGATCGGCGCCACCATCGGCGCAATGGCCGCCAAAGGCGCAAAGCCGGAACGCATCGTCGCCACGCTCGGCCCCTGCATCTGCGGCGACTGCTACGAAGTGGGCGGCGACATCGCCGACGAATTCGACGCACAGTTCCCGGGAACGTTCACGCTGAGCCGTTTCGGGCAGCCGGGCATCGACATCGCCGCAGCCGCCCTGCAGGAGCTCGCCAAGGCAGGCGTGCCGGCCGACAACATCGTCTCCTCCCGCCCGCGCGTCAATGCGGCCACCCAATATCTGAGCGAAGACGAGGAACTCGCCATGCTCTGCCAGAGCGACGGCGAAGGAGAACCGCAACTGTCGGAACGCTTCAGGAACATCCGCCGCAGCCTGTGCACGCTCGAGAATCCGCTATGGTTCTCGCATCGCCGTGCCGCGCTCGCCGGCAAACGGCACGAAGGGCGCATGCTGGCGCTGATCGTACGCGAATAGTCGTCGCCGCTGTTGCGGATTGCGTGCAGAAGATGAATGGAGGGCGTTGCGGCAATGCCCCTTGGTTTTACGGTGGAATCTATGACAGAGAGAGAACAGAGGCAGGCGCAGTCCGCGCCCGTAGTGGCCGTGGTATTGGCCGCCGGATTCGGCACCCGTTTCGATGAAAGCAACCCCAAGCAGCTCGTATCGGTGGGTGGCAAGCCGATCGTATGCTGGAGCATCGAGGCCTTCGAGAACAATCCACGGGTTTCCGACATCATCGTCGTGGTGAATGCGCGGGTGAACGACATGGTCAACGCGCTGATCGACGAGAACGGCTACGGCAAGGTGAGGGCCATCGTCCCCGGTGGCGAGGAACGTGTGGACAGTACGCTGGCGGCGTTGGATCTGCTGAAGCAGGCCGGAATTCCGGCAGATGCGAAGATTCTGATCCATGATTCCGTACGTCCGTTCGTGGCCCAGCCATCCATCGACGGCTGCATCGACGCGCTTGACCGATTCGAGGCGGCCACCGTGGCCTTCGCCTCCACTGACACCGTGCTGCTGACCGAAGATCTCGGCGACCGCAAGGTGGTGCGCGCCGTGCCCGACCGGCCGGACACCTTCCGTGCGCAGACCCCGCAGGCCTTCCGCTTCGACACCATCAACAAGGCGTACGAACTGGCCGCGGCCGACCCCGGCTTCCATCCGACCGACGACACCCGAGTGGTCGTGGACTATCTGCCCGATACGCCGGTCGCCATCGTGGAAGGGTCCGAAACGAACTTCAAGATCACCACGCAGGCCGATATGCCGATTGCCGAAGGCATTGCGGCCAAGCTGACCGGACGCCCCGCAGCCATTGCGGGCGACGATACGGCCAAACAGGAGGCCAAGGCACGCATGCGTGCCGTGTTCGCCGAAGCCGCGGCCGAAATGCACCGTCGCTGAGGGCTCCGGCCGTAGGCGAACAACACCGCACATCCGGAACACGTACACTTGAATACCATGCAGCAGATCAATATCGTCATCTCCGGTTTCGACCCGTATGAAGGCGTCGACGTGAACCCCGCCATGCTGGTGCCGCAGGCGCTTGCGGAACGGTGGCGGGATCCGTCCGCGGACGAGGCGGGCTGCGACGATCTCCTGCAGGACGTCGACGTGGCCATTTCGACCGTCATGCTGCCGGTCAGTTTCGCCAATGCATGGCCCGCATTGCTGGACACCATCGAGAAGGCGCAGCCGGACATCATCATCGCAACCGGCCTGAAACGTTCGTCCCGGGGCATTCTGCTGGAACGTTGCGCCACGAATCTTATGGATGCGGCCAAGCCCGACGCCGACAATGTGATCCCGAGCCGCAGGCCGATTAATCCGGAAGGTCCGGCCGCCTACTGGACGCGCCTGCCGCTGCGGTCGATCCTCAAGGATTTCGCCAAACATGAGATTCCCGCGACCCTGAGCTCTGATGCCGGCACCTTCGTGTGCAACTCGCTGTTCTATCATCTGCTGGATTGGTCGGCACGGCAGGACAGGCGCATTCTGTCGGGCTTCGTCAGCCTGCCGATCGTCAACGAGCAGCCGCATCCGCAGCATGGGCTGTCGCTCGCCCAGCAGATCGCCGCCGGTCGCGACGTGATTCGCGAAACCGTACGGTACCATCTGCAACCCTCATCCGGCGACATTCTGTTGGGATGACGTGGACGATTTCTGGGAGATTCCTGTTCTCTGTGTGAGAATTATGCGACTGCCGTGAGTTTCGTGTTCCGGGTGCGCTAAAGTGCAAACGGACAGGGCTCGGAAGGTGAGCGTCAAAGAGGGAATTCGCGAAAGGAAAGCACCATGGTGGACCAGTTCCCAATCGTGTTGAGGGGGTACGACAAAGATAGGGTCGACGAGGCGTTCGCCGCCGCTCAGGAGACGGTGAACCGTCTTCGCGAGCAGGTGCAGGCCGATGACCAGACCATTCTGCAGCTTCAGGCGCAGCTGCAGGAGGAGAAGAATCGCAAGGCCAATCCGAATTCGTTCGCATCGCTGGGTGCCAACGCGCAGCAGATGCTGAGCTCCGCCGAGCAGACGAGCGCCGAACTGCTTGAACGCGCCAAGAAAGACGCCGCAGCGGCCCGTGCCACCGTGCAGTTGCAGGCCGAAACCCTGTTGAACAACGCCAAGATCGATTCCAAGCGCATCATGGACGATGCCAATGCGAAGGCGACCGCCGCACTCGCCAAGGCCAAGGCCGACGCCGAATCCATCACCACCAACGCGCAGCGTAACGCCGACCGTCTGCGCAGCGAAGCGCAGAAGACCGTAACGGCACAGCGTCAGACCGTTGATCTGGAGCTGACGAATTCCCGCGAGGAGCATGATAAGCGTCTGGCCTCCGAACGTGCTTCCCAGCAGCGTGAGATTTCCGATATGCGCGCGGAAGCCACCGAGCAGATCGCCGCACAGCGCAAAAGCGCCAATGAGGAGATCGCCCGACTCAAAAACGAGACCAACGATCAGATCGAGGCCGCGCTGGCCGATGCCAACAAGAAGCTCGCCGATGTGCGCGAGCAGGTTTCCAAGATGATGACCGATGCGCAGCGTCGTGCGGCGGAAATCACGGACACCGCCAAGGCCAAGGCGCAGGAGATCACCGATGAGGCCGAAGTGCACCGCACCAGGACCATGAGCCAGGTGAACGCCGAGGTCGAGCAGATTCGCGCCGACATCTCCGCCCAGCAGGATGAGGCCACCAAGAAGGTCAATGAGCTGCTGGCCGATCTGGCCGAACGTCGTGAAGCCGCCAAGCAGCAGGCCGATGAGCTGATCGCCGAGGCGAAGAATACCCGCGAAGAGGCCGATACGTACGCTTCCGACAGGCGGAACACGGCCGATGCCCAGGCCGCAAGCATCGTCAAGCAGGCTACCGAGGACGCCGACGAACAGATCAACGAACGCCGTGAAGCGGCCAAGGCCGAGCTCGACGGCGTGCAGAAGCGCATCGCCGACCTGCAGACCCGCGAAGCGCAGATCACGCAGCGTGTGAGCGAACTGCGTGCCATGTTCGCCAACGCCTTCTCCGGATTCGGCGCATCCAACCTGTCCGTGGTCAACGCCGTGGACGGTGAGGGCGCTGACGACAATTCGGAGGAACCGGCCGCGACGTTCGATGAGGACGTCGCCGATGAGGCGCAGCAGGGCGACGAAGTCACGCAATCCGCCGAATCCGTGGAATCCGCTGAATCTGAGGTATCTGCCGAAACTGAGGTATCTGCCGAATCCGTGGAATCTGCCGAAACTGTGGAATCTGCCGAATCTGTGGAATCCGCTGAGCACGCGGATGGTGAGACCGACGAGGAGCATGACGAGCGGTAATCGCTCGGCGGCATCGAATCATCGACTAGACTCGATGGCGATGAAGGTACGGCACCTGTTCATGACGGCAGGTGCCGTTTATTCGTGGCATCGTCATGGAAATGGGAATCGGCACGGAGCCGATAACGATATGACTAAGGAGCATGATGGCTGAAATCACGCCGTTGAATAATGATGCATTGGCGTCGCTCGACGCCTCCTTTGAGGCAAGCGAACATAATCGTATGGCCATGAACGCCGTCACCGCAGCGGGCATCGACAAGGTGGCGCGCAACTATGATCGTGCACGCCTGCTGCAGCGCCGTTTCTCCACCATCGTGGATAACGGCACCGCCACGCATCAGGACCGTTCGGGCCGATGCTGGCTATTCAGCTCGCTCAACGTGGCCCGCTTCGTTGCCAAGAAGAACATGGGCCTGAAGGAGTTCGAGTTTTCGCAGAACTATGCCATGTATTTCGACAAGCTCGAGCGCGTCAACTACTTCCTGAACGACATGGCCGCGCTGATCGCAGCCGGCGAACCGGCTGATTCCCGCCTTGTGCAGCATCTGCTGCATGACGTGATGGGCGACGGCGGCCAGTGGACCATGGCCATGAACGTGTACAAGAAGTATGGCGCCGTACCGAAAGACCTGTTCCCGGAAACCGAATCCTCCAAGAACACCGGTGAGATGAACACGCAGCTGCGCCGCATGCTGCACACCGCCGTGGCGCACATGTACGCCGACCCCGCTTCGATCGAGTCGGTCATCGATTCGGCCACCGCCGCCGGGCACCGCATTCTGACGATTCATCTGGGCGAGCCGCCGAAGAGCTTCGACTGGGAGTGGACCGACCAGGACGGCGAATTCCATCGTGACGGCGAGATCACGCCGGTCGAATTCTGGAACAAGTATGTGGGTTCCGCCGATCTGGAGAGCTATGTGTGCCTGGTGGACGATCCGCGTCAGGAGCATGCCAAGGGCAGGAAGATCGGCATCGAGCATTTGGGCAATGTGGCCGGGGGAGACCCGACCGAATATCTCAACGTGCCGAACCAGTTCATGAAGGATTGCGTGCGCCGCATTCTCGAAGAACAGGGCATTCCGGTGTGGTTCGGTGCCGACTGCCATCCGATGATGGACCGTGAGAACGGTGCATGGGCTACCGACCTGTTCGAATACGGCAGGGTGTACGACGTCGATTTCGACCTCGACAAGAAAGCTCGCGTGCGCTACGCCGACTCTGCGATGAATCATGCCATGGCGTTCGTTGGCGTGGACGTGGCTGACGACGGTCGCACCACCCGCCGTTGGCGTGTGGAGAACTCTTGGGGCGACAAGATCGCCGACAAGGGCTACTTCACCATGAGCGACGACTGGTTCACCGAGTACGTCTACGAAGTCGCCGTGCCGAAGGCTCTCCTGCCCGACGAGTACCTCAAGGCGCTTGAAGGGCCAGCCCAGATGCTCCCCGCATGGGATCCGATGGGCGCGTTGGCCCAATAAGCAAGACGCAAGGCGCGCAACGAGGAAACGCCGACTGTCCCACCATGCAGTCGGCGTTTTTCATATTCCGTTCCCATCCATTAATCTGACTTCGGTAACTCATATGAGTTCATGCATACGCAGATTCGTCAAGGAGGAGTGGAAGCGATGTCAGGTCTTCGCGGTCCGGATAGTTCACAGGATGCACGGCTGTTGGATGACCACGCCGTGTTTCCGGAGACCGTGGATGTCAACATTCGACAGCTTGACCCGATTCCCGCCCCTCGATATTTTCTCAAGGAACTGCCCCTCACCGACGAGATGAGCGATCTCGTGCTCACCTCCCGTCAGGAGATTCGCGACGTGCTGCATGGTCGTGACGATCGATTGCTCGCCATCGTCGGTCCCTGTTCGATTCATGATCCGAAGGCCGCGCACGAGTATGCCGAAAAGCTGGCCGCCGTCAAGCGAGAGCTTGAGGATCGCCTGGTCATCGTGATGCGCGTGTATTTCGAGAAGCCGCGCACCACCATCGGTTGGAAGGGCCTGATCAACGATCCTGATCTTGACGGCCAGTTCAATATTCGCAAGGGCATGTGGCTCGCACGCAAGGTACTCACCGATGTGCTGAGCCTCGGTCTGCCTGCCGCGACCGAGTGGCTTGACCCGATCACCCCGCAGTACATCTGCGATCTGATCAGCTGGGGTGCGATCGGCGCGCGCAACACCGAAAGCCAGGTGCACCGCGAACTCGCTTCCGGCATGTCCATGCCGATCGGTTTCAAGAACGCCACCGACGGCTCCATCAAACCGGCCGCCGACTCCTGTTTCGCCGCCGCGTTCGAGCATCACTTCCTATCCATCAACCTTGACGGCCGTGTGATCTCCGCCGAAACCAAAGGCAATCCCGACTGTCATCTGGTGCTACGCGGCTCTTCACATGGACCGAACTGCGATGCCGCATCCGTGGCGCAGGCGCTGGTCGATCTGAAGGGCTCCAAGGCGTCCGGTCCGAGCGAACATGGTCTGATCATCGATGCGGCCCATGGCAACTGCGGCAAGAATGAGGTGCGCGAGGCCGAGGTGGTTGAAGACGTTGCCGCGCGTATCGCGTCCGGCGAACAAGGCATTCTCGGCATCATGATGGAAAGTTTCCTGAAGGCCGGCAATCAGAAGCCGGCCCCGCTCAGCCAGCTCGAATATGGCAAGTCCATCACCGACGCCTGTGTGCCGTGGGAGCGTACCGATCAGCTGCTGCACACTTAGTAAGCTGTTACTGAGTGCCTAAGAAGTGCCATGAGATCGGAAGAGCGTCGTGTAGGGAAAG
>OIVM01000239.1_pt1 | contig 10699 bp, 10 predicted proteins | sample 1587241 | NCBI WGS metagenome assembly OIVM01 (sample SAMN02675046, study PRJEB24791) | human gut metagenome, SKBSTL021 | isolation source: stool | host: Homo sapiens | place: USA
AAATCTAAAGGTATATCTGATAAAGACGCCTTAAAGATGGTTAATAGAAAAACACCAAAATATGCACAGATAGAAGCAGAACTGATTGCACAGATAGAATCAGGCCAACTTGCTCCAGGAGCAGAGCTTCCCAGTGAATCTGATTTAATCGAATGTTATGGTGTAAGTCGTGTAACAGTCCGACGTGCGATTGATGAGCTGTATCATCAAGGATATGTTGAAAAAATGCAGGGAAAAAGAGCATGTGTGAAAGAAAAAGTAAAACTTCAGGAATTGACTTCGATTTCAAGCTATACGGAAGAAATCATCCGACAGGGGATGACACCATCTCGTAAATTATTGTCATTCGGACTTCGTGTTTGTACGAAGGAAGAGGCAGAACAACTCGGATTAAAAAAAGCAGATCCGGTTTTTTTTATGGAGCGAATTTATTTTGCGGACGGATCGCCATTATGTCTGACGAGCACAGTGTTGCCTTATCAATTATTCAGAGAGATTGAAACATATGATTTTGAACAAAATTCCCTGTATCAGGTTTTGGAGGAGCAATATCATATTCAGATTACCACGACTTCTTTGAAATTAAAAGCTGTCTCTGCATACGGAAATATCTCCCGATTTTTGAATGTAGAAGAAGATACGCCGCTGCTATATTCTGATGGTATTACGTATGGGATTCAGAAAGATCGGGAAGTACCGATTGAGTTGTTTCAAAACTATTATTTGACCAGCCGGTTCGAATATTCGCTGATTCAACGTCGATAACAATACCGATTTATTGATGTAAAGCGATTACTGCTGTACAAATCGAAAAAGTGGAGTTAAAATTTTGTGAAAGAATTAGAAATAGAAGAATGAGGAAAGAGGATGCTTATATGGCATCTATGCAGAGTTTTGCAATGGGAACAAGCTTTCAACTTCCGGTTGAAATTGTTCTGGAAGGGGACAGGCCAGTGAAGTCGGAGACATTTATGATTTGGATGCGGGCACTGATAGACAATGCCCTATGCCGGAGAAGACAAAAGACCAATTAGTATGTATGTTGATAATGAGCGGTTTTGTGATTATATTTGGGGGGATAAAAGGGTATAGAGAGAAAAGGAAAACAGAAGAATAAATAAAAAAGGATAGCCGAAGTATTAAGATTTCACTTTTGAAGACATAAAAAGTGAAATCTTTTTTTATTTTTAACGCAAATTTTATATAAATGTGATATTGGATTATACGAGGCAGAGGTAATCTATAAAAGAACATTGCACAGATTGTTTGTGCGATGGAATAAAAACAAAGATGTGAAGAGGTCTTTTATGAAAAAAACGTATGTACTTGATACAAATGTGCTGATTCAGGCACCCTATGCGGTCGAATGTTTTGAGGAAAATACAGTGGTACTTCCGATGACAGTGTTAGAAGAGTTGGATAACATGAAAAAAGAAGAGGGAGAAAAAGGTGCCAATGTACGCAAAGTGATTCGGATTTTGGACGCACACAGAGAAAAAGGAAATTTGCTGAAAGGGGTGCGTATGGAATGGGGAGGGATTCTGCGTGTAGAAAAAAATTACCGGAACGTTGAATTGCCTCCGGATCTTCCGGAACATAAATCTGATAATCGCATTCTGAAAGTTTGTGTAGGGCTGTCAAATGATCTGAAAGAACAGGTGATTCTGGTAACAAAAGATATTCTTTTGCGTATCAAAGCACAGTTGCTTGGAATTCAGGCAGAGGACTTTGGGACAGAGCAGGTTGCGGTACATGAGGAGCAGTATTTGGGGAGGAGAGAGGTGTTTGTACCAGAAGAATTGTTTAAAGAGTTTAAGAAAAAGGGAGTTCCTGTAGAATGTGTATATTGCTGTGATATGAGCGGGAATCACACTTGTCCGGAATTGTTTGAAAACGAATTTATTGTGTTAAAAGCGGATCAGTCTTCGAAAAAGACTCAGTTGGGGCGGGTTGAGAAAGGGATGATCCGAAAGCTTGATTATAGAAAAGCTGCTCCATATGGAGTTAGTCCAAGGAATGTAGGACAGTATTTTTTACAGGAAGCATTGATGCAGTCTGCAGAGAAAGCTCCGCTTGTCATTGTAAAAGGAATGGCAGGGACGAGCAAAACTTTTTATTCACTGGCAGTGGGACTGGAAAAATTGTTAAACAATCCATCTGGAGAATATCGGAGGATCCTGATCTGTCGTCCGAATGCTTTATTTGATTCTGACATTGGATTTCTTCCAGGTGATGAGCAGGAAAAGATTTCTCCTTTGATGCGTCCGATTATGGATAATCTGGAACAATTGGTAGATTCCAGTGATCGTGAGCGATATTCAAATGAGCAGGAATTGAATGATAAAATACAGGAAATTTTTGACAGAGGAATCATCCAGACAGAGGCTCTGACCTTTATCAGAGGAAGATCCATTATGAAAACATATTTGATCATAGACGAAGCGCAAAATATGACACCGGCACAGATTAAGGGAATTATTACGCGTGCCGGAAAAGAAACAAAAATAATTTTATTGGGAGATCCAAATCAGATAGACAGACCTTATTTGGATGAAAGAACCAATGGATTGAGTTATGCTGCAGAGCATATGAAGGGAAGTCCGTTATGCTGGCAGGTTACTTTGTTGCCGGAAGAATGTGAAAGATCCGTGTTGGCAACGGATGCTATCCGCCGTTTGTAGAAGAAAAGCGAGTAAAAAACATAGAAAGGAACTGTTTAGATGAAAGAAGCAGAGAAAAAAATAAAGAAAAGTCCATATATGATGAATCGGGAATTATCCTGGTTGAAGTTTAATGAGAGAGTATTGAATGAGGCGGGAAATCCGAAAGTCCCACTTGCAGAGAGGTTGACTTTTGTATCGATATACCAGTCAAATTTAGACGAATTCTATCGAGTTCGAGTAGGAACGCTGATGGATCAAATGGATGTATCAGAAGTTGTTCGTGAGAATAAAACCAATATGACAAGTGAAGAGCAAGTGAAAGCAATTATAAGGGCAACACGAGAGCTAGAGGAGAAAAAGACGGTTATTTATGAACAATTGATGGGGGAACTGGAGCCGAAAGGAATTCGTTTGATCAATTTTAATAAGCTGTCTGCAGAAGAAGGAAAAATTCTGGAGGAATATTTTGACAGGGAAATTGCACCCTACTTATCAGCGAATATCGTAAGTAAACAGCAGCCCTTTCCTTTTTTAAAGAATAAGGATATCTATGCTGTTGCTCTTTTGGAGTCGAAGGGTGGGAAGACGAGAACTGCAATCATTCCATGCAGCAACAATGTGTTCCGCAGATTGATCGATATTCCAACTCGAAAGGGAACCTTTCTGCTTTCAGAAGAATTAATTCTGCAATTTCTTCCGAAATTCTTTAAAAATTATAGTGTGAAAGAAAAATCTTTGATTCGTGTCACAAGAAATGCAGATATTGACACAGAGATGATTTATGACGAGGATCTGGATTACAGAGATGCGATGGAAAATTTAATCAAAGAGAGAAAGCGGATGAACCCGGTCAGGATGGAATTTACCGGAACTCTGAATAAAAAAATGATGCATGCGTTATGCAAAACGATCCACGTGGAAAAGGAACATGTATTTAGGTCGGAAGTCCCATTGGATCTGTCATTTGTCTTTGCTATTCAGAGCTATCTGAAAAATACAAATGCAGGGGAGTTGTTTTATCCAAGACGAACCCCAAGGCCAACCCCTCAGTTGAATGATAAGGAATCTTTGATTCCGCAGATTCTGGAAAAAGATGTGCTTTTATCTTATCCGTTTGAAAGTATGAAATCCTTTATCAATCTGCTATATGAAGCAGCGGAGGATGAGTCGGTTGTATCGATTAAAATGACGTTGTACCGTTTGGCAAATAAAAGCCAGATTGTAGATGCACTGGTGGAAGCCGCAGAAAATGGAAAAGAAGTTGTTGTACTGGTAGAACTTCGCGCCCGCTTTGATGAAGAAAATAATATTGAATATTCCAGAAAATTGGAGGAGGCCGGCTGTCGTGTGATTTATGGATTAAACGGATATAAAGTACATTCAAAATTATGCCTGATTTCCAGAAAAACAGAGCAAGGAGTGTCCTATGTGACACAGATCGGAACTGGAAATTATAATGAAAAAACATCTGCGCTGTATACGGATCTGTCATTGATTACAGGAAATCAAGAAATCGGAAAAGAGGCTGCTGAAGTGTTTGCAGCACTGTTAAGAGGAGAAACAGTGGAAGAAACCCATCTTTTATTAGTAGCACCAAAATGTTTGCAGAATAAAGTGTTGGATATGATAGAAGAAGAAATTCAACATGTGAAAAATGGAGAAGAAGGATACATCGGAATTAAAATCAATTCTTTGACAGACAAGGTGATCATTAGCAAATTAGTCGAAGCGTCTCAGGCAGGCGTAAAGATTGAAATGATTGTCAGAGGAATCTGCTGTCTGATTCCAGGTGTCAAAGGGTATACAGAAAACATAACTGTGATAAGTATTGTAGGGCGTTTCCTGGAACATTCTCGAATTTATCGATTTGGAACGAAAGAAAGAGAGAATGTGTATATTGCCTCAGCAGATTTTATGACACGAAATACGCTTCGTCGTGTGGAGGTGGCTGCCCCGGTTCTGGATGAACGATTAAAAAATCAGCTGGACTGGATGTTTGAAACGATGATGAAGGATGATGAAAAAGGAAAATGTCTGACGGAAAAAGGAATCTATGTGGATCGAAATCTTCATGTACAGAAATTGAATTCCCAGGAGTGCTTTTATGAGGCTGCTTATGCAAATGCGGAAAAAAGACAGAAATAGCAGAAAAATTTTCAGACGGAAAAATGGAATTGGAGAAGGCGAAAGAATTGAATTACAAAGAGATATTACAAAATGAGGAAGTAAAAGCGTATTTGGAGAAGGGCAACGAAAATCTCGGAATTCTTGGGTATACCGATCATTCCGAAAAACATTGTGCAATAGTTGCAAAACGTGCAGGGATGATTTTGTCAAAATTTGGATATACAGAACATGAGATTGAACTTGCAGAGATTGCAGGGGCTATGCATGACATTGGGAATGTGATCAATCGAAAGAATCATGGGGAATATGGGGCAATTCTGGCATGTTCAATCTTGGAAAAGTTGAAAATGCCGCTGAGAGACAGAATCCTTGTTATGTCAGCGATTGGAAATCATGATGAATCTACAGGGGAGGCCATCGATGCAATATCAGCTGCGTTGATTCTTGCGGATAAGACAGATGTCAGGAGAAATCGTGTAAGAAATAAAGAAAAAGCAAGTTTTGATAAGCACGATCGTGTGAATTATGCAGTGACAAGTGCGGCTGTAAAAGTGAATGCGCAGAAGCATCTGATCGCATTGAATTTACAGATTGACGAGGAGATTTGTACAATGTATGAATATTTTGAAATTTTTCTCGGCAGGATGATGATGTGTAGGAAAGCGGCAGAAGTACTGGGAGCCAGGTTTAAATTAACCGCAAACGGAAGCAAAGTATTATAGGCATGGAGGAAAAATAGAAAAAGCAGTCGGTCAGTTTGCAAGAACAGAAGCAGAGATAAAAGAGTTTGCAAAATAGAGTAACTCTCCTGAAAGAAAATATGGTATAGTAAAAAGAAAAACGGATACATGGAGAGAAAATATGAAAACGATTATCATAGGAATTGCAGGTGGAACCGGTTCGGGAAAATCTACATTTACAAGAAAATTAAAAAAAGAATTTAAAGAGGATGTAGCAGTTTTATATCATGACAATTATTACAGGGATCAGAGTGACATCCCGTTAGAAGAGCGAAGAAAGACAAATTATGATCATCCGGATGCAATGGAGACAGAGCTTTTGATCCGGCAGTTGATGGACCTGAAAGCAGGAAAGGCAGTAGATTGTCCGGTATACGATTATACACAGCATACAAGATCGGATCAGGTTGTGAGGGTAGAACCGAAGAAGGTTATCTTGCTGGAAGGGATTCTTGTTCTGGCGGATGAGCGTTTACGAGATCTTCTGGATATCAAAGTGTATGTGGAGGCGGATGCAGATGAGCGGATCCTCCGAAGAATCATTCGAGATGTCAAGGAGCGGGGACGTGACATGGAAGGCGTAGTGGAACAATATCTGACGACCGTAAAACCGATGCACTATTTATATGTAGAGCCAACCAGATGTATGGCAGATATTGTGATCAACAGTGGAATGAATCCGGTTGCATTTACACTGGTAAAAAACACCATACAAAAGATATTGGATGAGGCAGAGTAACTGCAGATATCCGGACAGGCTGTAATAGAAAGGATGAGATTGTGCAAAAGAGTATAAACAAATTGCGAATTCTGACACCGGAAAAATTTCAGGCGGAGTATCCGCATATTTTTAAAAGAAATTTTGGTGAAATTGCGTTGAACAGAGTGCATTTCTGTAAGGCAGAATGTCTGCGTCAGGCAGTCACAGGAACATTTGCGATTCCAAGAAAAACAAAGCTGACAGGAGATAAGATCACGTTTGGGTACTGTATTGCAGAGGAACAGCTGATCTTTATTGAAAATCAGGATCATATCAAAATAGAGATGAAAAAAGTCCGGGAATATCAGGATGAAGAGCGTACTTCGCCATTGTTGCTTTTGTTTGACTGGATGGAGTATCTTATCAAAGATGACATGCTGTTTCTGCAGGATTATGAAGAAAAGCTTTCCCATCTGGAAGAGGAACTGCTGGAGGGAAATATGGAAGATTTTGACAGAAAAATCCTGTTATCCAGAAAGGAACTTTCTGTGCTGAGTGCGTATTATGAACAGTTATCGGATATGGGGGAAACTCTTCAGCAAAATGCAGCGAGACATCAAACAGAACAGGAAGCATTGCTTTTTGGGCTTTTCTGTGAGAAGGCAGGACGATTGTATGACATGGTGCAGACACTCAAAGAGTATTCCATGCAGCTTAGAGAAATGCATCAGACGCAGATCGATATCCGGCAGAATGAAATTATGAAAGTGCTGACGATTGTTACAACGCTTTTTATGCCGTTGACGCTGATTGCAGGATGGTACGGAATGAATTTTGCACATATGCCCGAACTGACTGCACCGGGAGGGTACGGGATCATCTGTGTTGTGTGTCTGCTTCTTATTGCAGTGGAAATCTGGATTTTTAAAAAGAAAGGATGGTTTAAGTAGTCATCATTTCCAATAACGCAGCCCCTTCAGTCACACCGTTATGATCGCAGTCCGGAAGCATAAGATCGGCTTCTTTTTTCAGAATCTCAACGGCATTGCCCATGGCAAACTTCATTTCGGAAGCCTCAAACATACTCAGATCATTTTCTCAGTCCCCGATGCAGGCAATCTCAGATTTTGCAATACCAAGTGATTGGGCCAGATGCGTCAGAGCGCCCCTTTGGAGGGTTCTGATGAAAAGATCTCTGCATACTGACCGGTGTAGGCAGCACGAAGAGACGGGGAGTTTGCAAGATGCATTTTGAGCTGCGGCATGGAGTTTTTGGAAAAAAGTAAAACTGCAGTTCTTTCACATCACATGAAAGCTCCTGGATCGTCTGTTCCATATTTTGGACATAACGGACTTTTTTGGCATCTTTTCCATAGATCAGACGTCCCAGAAAAACAAGTCTGTGAATTTATGGAGATTATTATTTATAGTGTAACACCTTCAAATCAATACGAAAAGACTTCTAAAAAATTTTTTCCCACATAAAATTAGAAAAAAATATAGTAATTCTATCAGATTTATAGTATACTTAAAACATACTGAAAAAGTAGGAATTGCAAAGAATGAGGGAAAGGATGAAAACGATGAAAAAGATTTTAAAAAGTCTGCCGTTTCAGCTTCTTTTGGGAGTGATCATCGGAATTGTGCTGGGGCTGATTTCAAATGAAGCGGTCATGAATGTGATCGTCACGATCAAGTTTGTATTAGGAGAGCTGATTAATTTCTGTGTACCGCTGATTGTGATCGGGTTTATTGCGCCATCAATCACGAAGCTCGGGAAAAATGCGTCAAGGATATTAGGAGTGGCTGTTCTTCTTGCTTATGTATCCTCCGTCTTAGCGGCGCTGGGATCAATGGCAGCAGGATATGGACTGATTCCGCATTTGTCAATTGTTTCGGAAGTAGATGGGCTGAAAGAACTTCCGGAAATTGTATTTCAGCTGGAGATTCCGCAGATCATGTCCGTGATGAGTGCCCTTGCATTTTCCATTCTGATCGGGCTTGCGGCAACATGGACAAGAGCAGAGACAGTGATCCGGCTATTAGATGAATTTCAACAGTTCGTACTGATGATCGTATCCAAGATTGTGATCCCGATCCTTCCGGTCTTTATCGCACTTACATTCTGGTCTCTGGCATACGAAGGAACGATTACAAAACAGCTGCCGGTCTTTTTAAAGGTTGTGCTGATCGTGATGGTGGGACACTTTATCTGGATGGCGGTTTTATATGCAGTGGGTGGAATTTACTCTGGAAACAATCCGTGGAAAGTTGTAAAGCATTATGGTCCGGCATACATTACTGCAGTGGGAACGATGTCCTCCGCTGCAACGCTTGCAGTGGCTTTAAAATGTGCCAGAAAATCGGAGCCGGTACTGCGGGATGATATGGTAAGCTTTGGGATTCCTCTGCTTGCGAATATTCATCTTTGCGGTTCCGTCCTGACAGAAGTATTTTTTGTTATGACGGTTTCCAAAATTTTATATGGAAAACTACCGTCAGTGGGAACCATGATCTTATTTTGTGCACTGCTTGGCGTGTTTGCGATCGGAGCACCGGGGGTTCCAGGCGGAACGGTGATGGCTTCTCTGGGTCTTATCACGGGAGTTCTTGGATTTGATGCCACAGGAACAGCACTGATGCTGACAATCTTTGCATTGCAGGACAGCTTTGGTACCGCATGCAATGTGACAGGAGACGGTGCACTGACTATGATTCTGACCGGATATGCAAGACGGCATAATATCGAGCAGCAGACAGAAACGATTGAATTTTAAAAATCGTGGATAAAAAAGGCAGGGACATATTGCGTAGCAGGCGATATGTCCCTGCTTTTTAGCGTTCTTCCACTTTACAACAGAAGAGGAGAATTCTATAATAAAGTCAAAAGAAAATCCACAGGAGCAGAACTTATGACGATAAAGGAAATTGCAAAGCTTGCGCAGGTATCCAGTGCAGCAGTGTCGAGATATATGAACGGGGGATACGTAAGTGAAGAAAAGAAGGAGAGGATTCGGGCAGTGATCGAAGAAACAGGATACCGCCCGTCTGTACAGGCGAGAACGCTTCGCACCAAACGAGCGTGCCTGGTCGGAGTGATTGTTCCAAAGATTAATTCAGAGTCGATCAGCAGGATTACAGAGGGAATCGGTCAGGTACTTTCAGAAAGAGCCTATCAGATGCTTCTGACCATCACAGATAACGATCCGTCCAAAGAGCTGGAATACATGGATTTGTTTGAATCTTATCCGGTGGACGGAATCATTCTGGTAGGAACAGTCCTTTCCGGTGCGCACAAGGAAAAACTGAAAAAGTGCAGAGTGCCGATCGTCGTGATCGGACAGCAGACAAACGAGGTCAGCTGTATTTACCATGATGATTATGGGGCTGCAAAAGAACTGGCAGAACAGATCGGAAAAGAAATGTCCGGACGTATTGCTTATATCGGTGTGACAAGAGCGGATAAGGCGGCAGGTGCAGCCAGAGAAGACGGCTTCCGGGATGGTCTGAGAGCAGTTGGCAGAGAACTGGAGGAAGGATGTCTGCGCCGGGCAAGCTTCACAATGGAGTCCGGATATGAGCAGGCATGTGATCTTTTGAGATTAGAGAGTGATATCGATATCATATCTTGTGCCACAGATACCATTGCTGCAGGAGTGATCGAAGCAATTGCACAGCTTTCGCCCCAAAGGAGTATTCAGGTGACGGGATTTGGGGACAACCAGTTTTTGAAAGCGGTTACGGGCGGAATCAGAACCGTGCATTTCGGATATCAGACAAGTGGCGTAAAAGGCGCCAGATTGCTGTTGGATATGGTAGAATCAGGAAAGACACTCACGACAGAGATTAAGCTTGGATATGAACTGCTGTAAAACAGAAATCTGGCAAAATATACAAAAAAATAAAATATAAATTAGTAAAAATGCCATCTTTACAAATGGCATTTTTTTCACTATTATAATCTTACAAGACATGAAATCGATTACATAAATATGAGTCTTGCAAAGAAAAAAGAAAGGGATGAAGGTATGGATTACAAAAAAACCGCACAGGAAATTTTGAATCATGTTGGTGGGAGCAAGAACATCATTTCAGCGGCACATTGTGCGACCAGACTGCGCCTGGTTATTGCAGACAACAAGAAGGCAGACAAAGGTGCGCTGGAGAATGTAGATGGAGTCAAAGGAGTGTTTGAGGCATCAGGACAGCTTCAGATTATTCTGGGGACAGGTACGGTCAACAAGGTGTTTGATCAGTTTATTGAGATTGCAGGAGTGACAGCAAGCTCCAAGGCAGAAGCAAAAGAGGCAGCGGTACAGAAGCAGAACTGGTTTATGCGGGCAATCAAGCTTCTGGGAGATATTTTTGTTCCGATTATTCCTGCCATTGTGGCAAGTGGATTTTTGATGGGAATCATGAACTCTCTTGATTTTATGAATACGAACAATTTTATTCAAGATCGGAAGAGC
>OIVM01000246.1_pt1 | contig 10502 bp, 9 predicted proteins | sample 1587241 | NCBI WGS metagenome assembly OIVM01 (sample SAMN02675046, study PRJEB24791) | human gut metagenome, SKBSTL021 | isolation source: stool | host: Homo sapiens | place: USA
TATCGAAGGCAGCTCCATCCCAAATTCTTGATAACATCTCTGTACAAGGGAACTGCAATCGTAATATCCCTCTTCATACCGATTTTCCTGGCTGTATTTACATCCTACCTTTGTTCTTGCAAGATTTGCTACATCCTGCCCAATTCCGAAACTTGGCAAATTTTCTTTAAATTCCTCACTCATAACTTCCCGGAGCAGCTTTTCTTGTTCTGCCGTCAATTTCCCAAGTGCAATATAGTCCTCGAAATTTAAGTTCTTAACATAAGCACCAGAGCGAGTAACTTCCACGGTATTCTCATTTCCATCTGCGAGATATGCTTCAAAGGTTTTGTGCCCATAAGCTGACGCTTCTGCATGATTTGAAAAGTAAACATCAAACTGCACTCCAAACTGATCGAATGCCCCAGTATCTTCCACGACATACTCTGTTCCATTTATGATGACATGCGTTCCCATAGGAACAAAGGGATTATCTGCATCCACAGCAAGTGTATGGTTAGGAGTTGGCATAACTCCCGAAGCTGTAGGACCACCCGACCATTGCCCACAACAAATGCTGCAGGAACAATACGCACTGGTTACTACCTGCCCTAAACTCTGTCCTGCCTGAACGGTAGTAGTAATTGTCTTATTTTCAAAAGAATTCATTTCATCAAAAACTTCTTTTAAATATCTTTTATGTGTATCATCCATGACAATCCCTAAATCCCCTGTGCCATATTGCACCATGTAAACCATCAGCGTATCCATAAAATTACTTTCTGCTGTGCCATTCTTCTCATGCAAATAAGCAACATTTTCTCCTCCCACTCCCTTTACTTCATCCTGAAACTCCTGATAATAGCCGCTTAAAACCTCTTGTACGCTTGGCCCGCCATCTACTCCAGGCATAAATGCTGCCAGAGGGGAAGCATAGAAAAGCATAAATAGCAGAACTACTGGAAGCATGACCAGCAACAAAACTCCAAACATCGGAGCAACTAGAGACAGTAGTTTCTTTCCCACTGCTGATAATGCCGCTGATACCTTGTAAGTCGCAATGTCTTTTACTGCTCCTGCCATACTGTCCTGGTTTTGCCCAGACAGCTTATCCATGAAATAAGCAAGTTTCCTTTCCCGGATAGCCTGATTCCTTTGCTTTTTCTTTGCTTTCCGTTGCACACTGCTCTTCTTTCGGATTTTCATTTCACTCTCTGGATTGCGTATTTTCTCTACATCTTTTTCTATATTCCGATTTTCAAACAAACGAATTGCTCGATCCATAACATAAAAAGCTTCTTTGCTATCGGTTTCATTTTCTGTCTGTTGCAAAATGACCTGTCCACCTAAACGAATACCATTTCCCACGGATTGTTTCATACGAGTAACTGCTCTGGAATCCTTTCTTCTCCTTTCAGCCCGGCTTTTCTTTCTTCGTTTAATATCATTATCTTTCCTATTTTCTTTCCATCTTGTTTCTATCGCTTCTCCAAATTGTTCCCTATTTTTATCCACATCCGGATTTCCTATTGCCATCAGCTCTTTGACCGCTTCTGAATCACTCACATTCTCTGATAGTACATTTTTGCTCAAAGCCTCTGGTATTGCAGGAATCGCCAACTCTTTTCCTGTCTTCTTTGATTTTGAGGAATGAGCTGTTCCCGTCTGTTTCCGCCTTCCCCTATTCATATCAGAAGCCGCTTTTTTCCGGATTGTTTGAAAAGATAAATCAGATATTCGTGATGAAAATCCTCCTTTCTTTTGGTTGATAGAAGGTACAAAATCTTTTTTATGTATCTTAACTTCCGCATGTTTCTTCAAACGGATATCCGGCGGTCTGGATTTTACAATTTTCATTTCCATCTTTTAACTCCTTTCCACCTGATACCATATACTCTCAAAAATATAACAAGGCTCCTCTTTTTTCTCGGGATATTCCGGTAGATAAGGAAAACCCACCGGGGAATATTCCTGCAAAATCTTATGATAAAGCTGTCGTATAGATATATCCTTTTTCTCAAAATCATTTTCCGTAATCATATAACGACTACTGAAAAGAATTTCTTCCAACCTATCCTCTCGTATCAGTTGAGCAATATCCTCTGGACTAAGAGGCGGCCCCAACCGTTCAAACAACTCTGGTTTCATCTGATAAAATTCACATTGGATACTCTCTATTTCAAATATTTCATAAACATTCTTACCATATAAGAAATAGATTCCTTTTTCTGTTAAAAAAACCATCACATCCGCTTTCTCAACCATTTCCTCCGCTTGTTTCTGAGATGAAAACATTTCTTTGTCTGGTACTTCAATATGAATTTCCCACTCTTCATATTGAAGCCCAAACTTCACTCTATATGCCTCCTTCATGATTTCCTCCTTTCCAACAAAAAAAGACGCTCCAAAAAGCGTCTAATAAAATACTTCATAGTCATCTGTCCATGAAAAGGCCATCTGCCCCTCGATATTCTTATCTTCCATCCACCAGCGGAAAACACCTTCCGCATCTTTCCATCTTTCTGTTTTTTCTAATTTTCCTACTCTCCTTCTATTTTCCAGCATTTTTCCAAAAGCTCTTATATATGCCCGTTGATAAGTTGGAAACCGTGCAAATTCTTTATACCGTCTACGTCCTGCCATAGGGCAGCCAATACATCCCACTCTCATCAACCCTCTATCATACAACGGATTCAGCCACAATTTTTCTGAACGGATGTAGTCCCATACCTCATAGTCATTCCAATCTACAATAGGATTACAGACATGTTTACTTCTTGTAAGGCAAGATTCAAATAATTTTCTCCGATCATCATTATCATTATTCAACATGACTTTACTTTTCTGTGTTTTTCCAAGTCTTTCATAAATACCTCTGGTATTTTTCCTCCTTTGACTTTCCTCCCATCGAACTCCGGTAATCAAAAAGGAATTCTGTCCACCTTGTTCTTTCAAAACCTCACAACAATACCGGGTAATCCGGGTAGGGGGAATCATTTTCATGGGAATCAGACTCCACATGGTTATTCGCTGTCCTTTATAAAAAGGGTAATTTATCTTGCACGGAATTCCCCTCATTTCCATTTTTCGCATTATTTCTCTTATGTAATAAACAGTCTGAGGGGCATCCGCTGTTGTATGGCTATGCTGAATTTCAAATGGGACACCGGATCGCAGTAAAAGTTCCCTGCATACTGCACTATCCTTTCCACCGCTATCTGCCAATACCAACGGTTTTTTATAATATAACAATGACATCCGGCTTGCTGTTTTAATACGTTCAATCGCTTTCTTTTCTAAATCCAATTACCTCTTAAGAGAAAAGAATCCTTTTACCCGGCCGGAACTCATGCTCCTTTCTCTTATTTTGGGAATTTCATTTTTGTTGCTTCATAATATGTTTCTTTCATTTCAATGATAATATAACGTTTATACAATTCCCCCTCTCTATTCTGGTTCTATTTTATCTCAAAAATGGAGGATCTCTACTCCCGTACCACTTCTCTAATATCATCGTACCCTTTCTATGTTACCTTTTTTCAATGCCGTATTTTCTAAATATGGCGGTTCCGGAAAATGTCTCTCTCCGCTTTCTTCATTTAAGACAATTCTACATTCCTCAATATACCGAAGTGTTTCATTTACATAATTGCGCATGACAGCTTTTGTTACCTCTGTAACAGGTCTGTCCTCTTTCCTTAACTCTTCTATCTCATTTTCCAGTTGATGTAAATCTATATGAAATTGTAAGTACGGAAGAATCTTCTCCGTTAAGATATTTTCCTCATATACAGGATGATAGCTACCCTCCTTTTGCTCGGTAAGACATTGATTTCCAATCACATGATTTTCTATACTATAACGCAGATTCTCCAAAAGATTTCCATATCCATCTCCAAAGTCCTGATATCCTTCCAGACATCTGTTTCTGCCTCCCTCTCGAAAATAAATCTTATATCTAGTCTTTTCATATAGATACTCTTCTCCTGATATTCTTTTTTGGAACATTTCCTCATCTTCTTTTCCGAAAATTTCTTGTGCCTCTCCTAACGTATAAATCATTCCATTTTCAAATGCTTCAGACATACAGATTTTTACTAAAGGCTCCTGTCCCGCTTCCCAGGACATTTCTGATATTTCTAGCTCATGTTTTAATTTTTTAGCTGTTTTCAATACAGCTTCTCCCAAATATTTCATCTGTAAAAGAGAAGCAAGCCACTCCACATATATATTTTTTCCCTCTGTCAGCAATTCTTTTTGGATGATTTTCCGATTATCCAGTACCTCACCAATCTGTAAAAGATACATATCCCCATCTACTTCCTGTTGCAAGCGATCAATCCTTTTTGCCATTTCCTTTGCCGACAAAAAGTTCGGAACAAAATCTTCTTTCTTATACTTACCGCCCTCCTTAAACCTAATTTCCGGCATTAATTCGCACACTCTTTTTACAAGTTCCCGTATAAGCGGTTCCCTGCTTTTAAATGGTTCCCTCTCCAAACACTCAAAATTGATATAATCACCATGCACAAGTTCCCATTCCCCTTCATGAAAAATAGAATCCGGCTCATATAAAGTAAAGCCGATTCCTTTTCCTGCATTTAGAATACTTCCATCTATTTCCTGATATATTTTTACTGCTTCTTCTAAAGACAGATCATCAAAATATGCTCCATAATGATGAAACTCCATACACTCTGCCGTAAAAAACCGTAATTCTCCATTCATTCTTTCCGCTTTCATCGACTCCTTTCCTTCCACTCTTTCTCTACCGCTTGGATCATCTCCTGCTGGCCTTTCCACTCTGACTGCATATAACCTTCTTTCTTAAAACTCATGTACTCTCCCTGTCCTAAAATGATATGATCTAACAAAGATATGCCTAAGATCTTCCCCGCCACTTCTATACGCTTCGTCAAGTTAATATCTTCCTTTGATGGCTGCAGTTCTCCAGAAGGGTGGGTATGGAGAAGAATGATACTAGCTGCATTAGATAAAATACTGCTTTTAAAAATTTCCCTTGATTCCATAACAGAAGCATTTAAGGATCCCATCGACACTATATTTAAATTAATGACTTCCCCATTCGTTTTTAGATTCAAAACACAACCTATTTCCCGGTCCAGATTAGAAAACTCATCTGATAAAAGCTGATACACTGCCTCTGGAGATTTCAATTTTTTTTTAGAATATAGTGGCGGAGAATCTACCAAGCGAATACTCACTACTTTTAACTCATCTACATATTCCTCACTCTTCTCCAAAGTCAATTTTCAACAATTCCCCTTCCTGTAAATGTTCTATCAATTCTAAAATTTCTTCCCATGTAAGCTCCATAACTATCTACCTCTTTCTGGAACAGAAATTCCTTCCCCTATTTTGGGATGTATTTTAGATTTCCAATCTATCTTTTGCTTTTCTGACCACACATTGTTGACCTTTTCTATCTCTTGAATCATTCTCACAGTTTTCTGTTCCATCCTTTCACATAAGTTTTTGATGTATTTCAGGTTCTTTTGTAAAACTCCTTCTCTATAACCTTTTGGCACACTTTTCACTTCTTTCCTCATAAAAACAGCCATTGCTTCCCTTTTGTGTGCCTTTACCTCTTCTTTCTTTCTACCAGCTTGTTCCAACTCTCTTAAGCCTGTTTCCAATGTCTGACTTACATTCTTCAAATATCCTCTGATATTCTCCAAATATTCTTTTGCCTGCAATCTAAGAAACAGCCGTTCCATCACATACTTCTTCCCGTGCTGAATTCCAACTAACATTTCTTTTATCTGGTCTGAGATTCCCTTCTTAACCTCTTTGATACTCATTCCTATAAAAAAAGACTGTTCATATATGGATTTTGCCAAAGCATCTATTTTGCCTTTTAAATAATTCCCTTCTATATTTTCTAACTGCTCTTTTAGAAATTCGATTTCTTCACGCATATCTGTACACTGCTGTTCCATACTGTCGATATATGAAATCAGTTTTTCATAGGACTTTAACCTGTCATCTTTGAAATGCTGATCTGCAAGTTCAAAAAAATCTTTTAAATGTTCCTGTTCGCCTAAAGGTACTTCTAAACTCATCTTCTTGCCCCCTTTATTGCAAAAAAGAAGACATATCTGCATTTAGCAAAATATATCTTCTTTATACCCTCAAAATATGCCCTATTACTGCATCTGAAACTTTTCGTGCATATTGGTATTGAAAAGTTTGTACAGATTGTTTTCCTTTTCCATACGGCTGTCAAACGGCACAAGAATGGATCCATGCTTAATGATTCCCGTTCCTGCTGGGCTGTTACTTACATATTTCAACTGGGCTGCCGGTATTCCTGCTACTCGCTCTAATTCCTGGCTATCCAAATTCGATTGCTTCAGCAAAGCGATAAACTCGCTGTTATTCAAAATTGTAGTTCCAATATAGCTTTGTAGCATATCCACTATATTCTGTGTAATACCGGTACACATTCCGCCCTGTTTACGAACTTTTTTCCAAAGTGTATAAACAAAATTTCCGCTGAACTCCATATCTTCTCCAAATAACGTGTGCATCTCGTCTATATATAGCCATGTTGCACGTCCTATTTTGGCATTCTCTGCAATCTTCCTGCTGATACTCTCCAACATAACCAGCATAGCAATCGCACTTAATTCCTTTCCCAGATCCCGGATACCATAAACGGTCAAACGGGTATCTGTTTCTACATTGGTCTGATTATTGAAAATATTCATAGAACCATTGACAAAAATCTCCAAACCTAATGCAATATCTTCCGCCTCCTCTTCCGGCTGTTCCAACAGAATCTCATGAAATTCTGACATAACTGGAATATGCTTTTCTTTTGCTTTGGCAATATCAAGATACAGCTTTCGTACACAACGATCGATAAGCGACTTATGCCTACTGTTAAGTGATTCCCCAAAGCACTGCTCACAAAGTGCAAGCATAAATTCTGCCTTCTCTCGTATCCAACCATTTGAGTCTTTAAGATCCAAATTCCATACATCCATGTCTAAAGGATTCAGATAGTTTCTCGTATATGTGGAAAAATTAACTGTAGTAGCTGCCTCTCCTACTACCTGTGCAAGGTCAAAGTATTCCAGTGTAGGATCTACAATAATCACATCATCTTTTGTCCCAATCAATACCTGGAACATTTCCAGCTTTGTAAAATAGGATTTACCGGAACCAGGTACTCCGAATATCATTCCATTTCCATTGACCAGTTTTTTTCTATCTGCAATATTTAAGTTTTTGGAAACCTGATTGATGCCATACCAAAATCCAGACTTATCTTTCAGCTCCTGAACATGAAAAGGAAGCAGTGCTGCGATATCCCTAGTCAGCATAGTTCTCATGGTTTCTACTTGTCTGCCTCCTATCGGCAATACTGTATTGAGAGCCTCTTTCTGTTGGTAATAATGAGGTTCAATCTGGCACATAGAACCGTTGGCAATATTCTTTATCGTCTCGGTCATACTGTCCAACTCTTTCTTATCTTCCGCCATAAGAAGTATCGTCACACCTGTAAAAAATATATTCTGGTCGTTCTCCCTTACATCGTCCATGACACCCTCTATCGTTTTCTTCTGAACCTTTTTTAGATAAGAGATATCAGAAGAAAAATCATTGTTTTTATTCCTTACTCTTTGCTGCCTTAAAATATCATTTTCAATTCCCAAATATTTTTTTTGTAATGTTCTGGTTGCAAGCTGTTTCGGAACTGGAACAACATCTACGGTTATCATACTATGTATGGGCAAGTTTCCAATCTCCGTCAAAAAAGTATCCCTTAAACTGGATGGATACCTTTTAATAAAAAGAACCCGACAAACCTTTCGATCTGTTTCAAAGTAACCCGGCCAAAATTTCATAAACCCATTACAGATGTCATTCTTCGGATCACTTCCATAAATAAACGCTTTCTTATAATCAAAGGAAAACATTTCCTCTTCCCCAATACGATAAAAATTGAATAGTACCCGAAGTCTTTCTACAATATCCAACGGTTCCAGTTTTGATCCCAATTCTTCAAAATGCTGTTTCATTCCGGCTTCCAAAGAGGAAAAGAAGGCTTTTGCCTGCTCATAGTCTTTTCTTTGGACAGTCACTGTCAGATATCTCTCCTGCTCAATCCCCTGTCTGCCCTGCACAATCTTCTCCTCAATCATTTCATTGTAATTTTCCCGGATCCAATCAAACTCATCTTCTCCTGTCTGACATGGATACAACACCTCTTCTCTAAAATTTTTCATATTTTTGTTCCGGTTATTAATCGTTATTTTAAATTCCACATCAATCGTATTGATTAGCTGACAGTATTTTTTTAAGATAGCTACCTGTTCTTCTGTACCTGCAGTTACATAATTAATGTCTTGAAAACAATACATTCTTGAAAACTTCCCTTTATAGACTTCAAATGTCCCATCTTTGGCCATTTTTTGTACCGGGATGATATCCTGTATCCCTTTCGGTGTTTTGACCGGCTTATCCGCTTTTTTCAGCTGTTCAAATTTATCTGTAAATAAAATATGTAATTCCTCCTTTTTGCAGACGGAGTGCCGAAACACTCAGCGTCTGCCTGCTAAATGTTTTCGTCACTCTCCGTCCAAAAAGGACTTCTCTAACTCTTTTTCTTCTTTTCTACTTTTCCTTTACTCTTTTCTTCTAAAAGATACTCCGACTTCATTTCTTTTAGGGCATGATTGTAAAAAAACAGTGGTCTGTTAAAAAAAGAAAACCCAATGATTTTTTTCATATGCTGCCAAAAGGTCAATCCATTATAGTTATAAAACCCAGTAAGAGCCAATGGTGCAACAATCGGTGTTGCCACATAACAGCTTGCAGTGATTCCAATTTTGTCATAGAACAATAATACTGTTCCGACTCCAGCTCCTATTGACAAAACACTATATAAAAGCTGTTTTGCATTTAACCCCATAGCTATCGACTCTTTATAATGTTGTAAATCTTCACTCAGTTCAATCTCCATATCTATTTCCTTTCCTTATCTTCCTCTGTTCCTTCTATGATCATTTAGATTTTGTTCTTTTGGCTTTAAATCCGGATTCACTTGATAAAATCGTTCCATTCCTTCCGGATCAAGTTCTCTCAAACGTTCCAAATCAAAAGCCACCTTTGCATAACTACAGAATCCAGAATGACCTTCTCCCCTCATTTTCCTTCCTAATCCGTTTTCTTCAATAAACCGAATTTTTTCCTCGCTTCCAAAATCACTGATAAATGCCTCATCCGGTTCGGTATATTCATGAGCTAAATTTACCGTTAGATCTCCAAATTCTTCCCATATCCCATTTTCATCACAAGACTCCAATCCAATGAAAATAGTCCCTCCAGATGCGTATGCATCAATAGTCAAACGAACCTTTTCTTTCCCATATTTCCAGTTGTAATCCAAAATTTTTTCTTCTTCCATCAATGTTTCCTCCTTATAATCCTAATGCTCTGGAAGTAAGGTTTTGAGCCCCCTTTATGCTTCCTACGGTTAAAGCTACTGCACAAGCCATTTCTCCTAAATAAATAAGCGTCTTAGCCCATTCCTCATAATCTCCAGTAAAACTTGGAAGTCCTGCACTGATAAAAGCATTACAAAGTAAAATTGCCAGAATCATCGTTACAGCTTCAAAAGAAACAGAAATAAAATACTTCATAAACTGAGTAAAGGTATTGCTGATTCCTCGATTTCCTGCTAAAGTACTGCTTGCCAATGCACCGAACGGTACAACTACCATAATCTTTAAAAAGCGAAAATAAACATTATAGATTACAAAAAAACCACAAATAATTACAATTAGGCTTAAAAAAACAGCGATGATCAAAAATACAATACTGGTTCCAAAACCTAAATCTTTAATCACCTCTGCCTGCGCCGGATCTATCGTAATTTCCACACTATCACTGGTTCCCAGCAACCCTACCAAATTCCCTATAGAAGTAAAAACTGCTTTCATAATATCTACATTATAGGACACTAACCACTGTGCCAGGGCTACACGGATAAACATACGAAGAATTGACTCAAATCGCACCTCTTCCCGGATATCTACGGATTCCGCACAAAATCCAATCACAAAAAACAACACGACCAATGCAGATCCAATCCCTACAAATAAAGGCTCCACTCCTTCTATCACTCCCCAAGGTCCTCCTCCTTTAAACTCTTGTGGAGACTGCCCCAGAAGTTCAAAAACTAAATTCACCTGGTTATTCCAAAAACCAAAGACCACTTCCAAAAGTGCAAGTATGGTTTCTCCAAGTCCAAACATCTTCTCACCTTACCTTTCTTCTGCGTATTCCCATTGGGAAGCTACGCAATCCCCAGAAAAGCAAGAACAGAAGAAATTGCCGCCATGATAAGGCCGGCTACGATACCCTTGATTGCACTATTCATAGAAGAAGAATCTTGCTGCTGATAAGCAGTAGCAAATTCCATAACATTCTTTGCAAGAATAATGACCCCTACTGCTGCAATCACACTGACAACCAGAGTCTTTAAGTTTGTA
>OIVM01000282.1_pt1 | contig 9546 bp, 9 predicted proteins | sample 1587241 | NCBI WGS metagenome assembly OIVM01 (sample SAMN02675046, study PRJEB24791) | human gut metagenome, SKBSTL021 | isolation source: stool | host: Homo sapiens | place: USA
TCAGACGTGTGCTCTTCCGATCTACTTTTCCACAAGCTCTGCGTCCGGCTCCACAGTTTCCACCACATGAACCAGTTTATCCACAGCGCTTTCCACATTTTCAAATTCTCCGCATCCGACTGCTGCCAGAATCGCAGCGCCGTATCCGGGACCTTCCTCACTTTCGATCACATCGACTTTCAGATTCATCACATTTGCAATGATCTTTTTCCAGAGCATACTCTTCGCTCCGCCTCCGCAGATCTTCGTGCGTTCGATCTGAATTTCAAGATTTCTCGCCACTTCCAGAGAATCACGAAGTCCAAATGCAACGCCTTCCAGGACTGCCTGTGTCATCTCTTCCCGTGTGGTGTCCATGGACATCCCGATAAATGCCGCTCTGGCAGACGGATCATTGTGAGGGGAACGTTCTCCCATCAGATAAGGCAGATAGAAGACCTGATTTTCACCCAGCTTTACAATCGCTTCCTGCTCTTTTGCATACTCTTTTGTCTTTAAGATCTCATCCATCCACCATTTATTGCAGGATGCCGCACTGAGCATACATCCCATCAGATGATAATTGCCGTCTGCATGTGCAAATGAATGCAGCGCATTGTACTGATCCACACCGAACGTCTTGCTTGATATAAAGATTGTGCCGGAAGTTCCAAGGGAAATATTGCACTGACCGTCTCCTACTGTTCCGGTTCCCACTGCCGCTGCCGCATTGTCTCCGGCGCCTGCAATGACTTTTACATCTGTACCAAGTCCCAGTTCTTCTGCGATTTCCGGTTTCAAATTACCAACCACTTCATAGCTTTCATAAAGCTTTGGCAGCTGCTCTTCTCTGATTCCACAGATATCCAGCATCTCTTTTGACCAGCATTTGTTCTGTACATCTAAAAGCAACATTCCCGATGCGTCCGAATATTCAGTACAAAAAGTACCGGACAGTTTATATGCCAGATAATCTTTTGGCAGCATGATCTTTGCGATCTTTTCATACAACTCCGGTTCATGATTTTTCATCCACAGGATCTTTGGAGCCGTGAACCCGGCAAATGCAATATTGGCTGTATATTTGGACAGTGTTTCCTTGCCGATCACCTGATTTAAATAATCCGTCTCTTCCTCTGTTCGTCCGTCATTCCAGAGGATTGCCGGACGAAGCACATGGTCCGCTTCATCGAGTACCACCAGACCATGCATCTGACCTCCAAAACTGATTCCTCTGACCTGACTTTTGTCACATTCTGCTGTCAGTTCACGAATTCCTTCCATACTCTGGGCAAACCAGTCCCCAGGTTTCTGTTCTGACCAACCCGGATGTGGGAAATACAGCGGATACTCTCTGGATACAATTTTGTGAATATTGCCGTTCTCATCCATCAGCAGCAATTTCACTGCTGATGTTCCAAGATCCACACCTATGTATAACATACGCTTCCTCCCACTCTACTCATTCCAAGGATTTTCCGTTGGATATCTGACACCTTTTGGCTGATTATATCCGATCTCACTGACATCCACTCCGATATATTTGAATACTTCAAACAATGCCTTGCCCCATTTTCCAAATGCAACTGCTCCGTGATGCGGATAATTGCCTTCGATCAGAACATGACGGTAAAATCTTCCCATCTCCGGAATTGCGAAAATTCCAATGGATCCAAAGGAGCGTGTCGGCACCGGAAGTACTTCTCCCTGCGCAATATAAGCGCGCAGCTTGCAGTCTGCCGTACTCTGCAGACGGAAGAATGTAATATCTCCAGGGATGATGTCTCCTTCCAGAGTTCCCTGTGTCACCTCTTCCGGAAGCGCTCTCGCCATGATCATCTGGTATTTCATCTCACAGAATGACAGCTTGGAGGACGCTGTGTTTCCACAGTGGAATCCCATAAATGTATCTTTCTGTGTATATGGGAACTTGCCTTCGATATCTTCTTTGTACATGTCATTCGGTACTGTATTGTTGATATCCAGAAGGGTCACTGCATCTTCACTGACAACTGTTCCGATAAATTCGCTCAGTGCACCGTAGATATCTACTTCACAGGATACCGGAATTCCCTGCGCTGTCAGACGGCTGTTGACATAACATGGAACAAATCCAAACTGTGTCTGGAATGCCGGCCAGCATTTTCCTGCGATCGCTACATATTTTCTGTATCCTCTGTGCTCTTCTACCCAGTCTTTTAATGTCAGTTCATACTGTGCCAGTTTCGCGAGGATTTCTGGTTTTTTATTGCCTGCTCCCAGTTCTGCTTCCATCTCTTTTACGATTGCCGGGATTCTTTCATCTCCATCATGTTTATGGAATGCCTCAAATAAATCCAGCTCTGAGTTTTCTTCGATCTCAACTCCCAGATTGTACAGCTGCTGGATCGGCGCATTACATGCAAGGAAGTTCAACGGACGCGGACCAAAGCTGATGATCTTTAAACTGTTCAGTCCGATGACAGCTCTTGCGATCGGACGGAACTCTGCGATCATATCTGCACATTCTTCTGCATTTCCTACCGGATATTCCGGAATATATGCCTTTATATTTCTAAGTTTCAGATTATAGCTTGCATTGAGCATGCCGCAATATGCATCTCCTCTTCCCTGTACCAGATTGTCTCCGCTCTCTTCGGCTGCTGCGATAAACATCTTTGGTCCGTCAAAATGTTTGGCAAGCAATGTCTCTGCGATCTCCGGTCCGAAGTTTCCAAGATACACAACAAGTGCATTACATCCTGCATTTTTAATGTCCTCCAGTGCCTGCACCATGTGGATCTCACTTTCCACGATACAGATCGGACACTCATAAATATCCGCCTCTCCATATTTTTCTTTATATGCTTTGATCAGATTTTCCCTTCTTGTCACGGAAAGACTCTCCGGAAAACAATCTCTGCTCACTGCAACGACTCCGATTTTTAATTCTGGCATGTTACTCATACTGTTACCATCCTTTCTGTTTGCTTTTTATTTTTACACAATTGTTATATTTTCACCTTTTAAGCCGTTCACCGCACCCTCAATCTCTGCGTCTTCGTGCGCGATCAGCCACTTGTTCACTGCTGTTAAAAGTCTGCTCTCGCCCTTTGCTTCCGGTGCAAACGGAAGTGCCTCATTCGTTCCCTTCGGAAGTACGACCACACAACGGAATCCGCCTTCCTTTGCATTACATGGCGCATAGTGCAGTGTTGTCGCGTACAATTCTACTGCGGTTCCTGCCGGTACGAAAAACGCCTCCACGAGAGCTGTATCATAGGTATCTTCTTTGATGTCCTGCTGACATCCAAGCAGCAGGATCAAATCTGTCACTGCGATATCAATCTCTGAGGATCTGTGATACTCCAGTGCATTCAACTTCACATTGCTCCCATTACAATACCCAATCTGAATCGGCAGCCCTCCAAATCCTTTTTCTCTGACTGCCACCGCATCCGGAAGTACTTCCAGCGCTTCCACAGACGGAACATAAATCACATCTTCCGGAAGCGGCGTGTGTTCCATCTCTTTTAAGATCCGCTCTACCGGAATATCTGACATCACTTTTCCATATTTAGCAAAGGCGGCATCTGTAACCTTCTGAATCTCCATAAAAAATGACCTCCAATCAAAAACCTGTCTCCAAGTTTCCCATTGAGGTCATTTTATCAACTTTTTTTCGCTTCTGCGACCTATTATTTATCTATTTTATGTCAATTTCTTGCTCTTTGTTATTGTGAACAGTCACTTCTCTCTTTTTCGATATTCGCTTGGAAGCATTCCGTATTTTTTCTGAAATGATCTGGCGAGCGCCTTGCTGTTTGGAAAACCATTCTCCATAGCGATCTCACTTAAGGTCTTATCACTGTCTTTAACTTCCTTCCATGCATATCTCAACCGGATATCCTGCAGATAGGCTTTAAAATTTACCCCCGCATATTTCTGAAACATCCTTGAAAGATAGGTCGGAGAATATCCAAAAATCTTCGCCAGACTCTCCAGTGTCATTTCTAATGCATAATTTTCTTTAATATAGGACGTAATCGTAGAAAGACGGTTCAGATTTTTATTGTCCCGAAGCTGCGCCTCAGTCACATCAATCCGCTGATACTCAGATACCAGCAGATGCATCACAAGATAAAACAGACCTTTCACTTCCATTTCATAGCCACGCTCTTTTTTTATGTACACCTCATACATCTGGCGGATCAACTCCATCAGCCGTTCATCCCGATCCACCGGATTGTGTGTGAACCAGATGAATCCTTCTCCCGTAAAATAATTCTCAAACAACCGGATCGGTATCTGCAATACAATCGTCTGGTTCGGCTTTGGAGAATGCACGGAATGAACTTCGTTGGAATTCACGATCATAAATTCTCCCTGCACAAGAGGATACGGCTTCTCTTTGATATAGAAACAAAGTTCCCCCTCACAGACCGCAAAAATCTCCACAGAACGATGCCAGTGCGTTTCCCGCTTGTAATTTCCTTCTTTTCCTTCAAAAATAAACATTTTAAAGGGCAAGTCTTCATTCGGCACGATCAACTCATGATTGTACTGCATGGTCACACCCCTTTATAATCCAAATTCCTCAAATAATTTCTGCTGATAGTCATGATCCTCTGCTGCCTTTATAATATCAGCTATCCTGTCAGCCTTAGAAAGCGCCAGAGTCAGGGCATTGATTCGTTTTTCTACTGCTTCAGAGCTCTCCTTTTTAGTTATTTCCAAGCGCTTGTTCACTTCCGCATCAATCTCATCTTTCATCAATTCCCGCAGTGCATCACACATTCCTTTTACCTCCTCAAACTTCTGTTTGTTGGCACGCACGATCAATTCCATGACGGAGCGATACAGTGCATTTGCCTGATTTTTTGAATATTCTTCCAATAATTTTTCTGCGGTCTCATTCTGTTCCAGTTCGTTGGTCAGACTTTTCAGCCACAGATTTTCAGCTTCTGTCAGTTCTTTTGTTACAATAATCTGAATCGGAATTTTATCTCCCGTCACATAATAAATCCCGCTTTCAGCTTTTTTTACTTGATATCTCAGTTTGGTTTTCAAGTGGTGCATCAATTTTCGCGGATACTTTCCTGTTACCAGGGTCATCGTAAGTTCTTCTATCGGAATGCTGTCCATCTGACTGGTATCGGATTTGTAAAAACAGGTATACCCATACACCTTATAGAAATCGTCAATACTCAGGTAATCCAGGGGACTTTTATACTCCACGATGTTATGTTGTCGAAAAATCCGCCCGATATTCTTTCGGATTACACGCCCCTTATCCTTTTTGATGATCAAAACATCGATTTCTTTTGGTTTGGTCCCCAACTGATGTTCATTCTCAAAAATCAAATGTTCGGCATCTTCCTGCAGTTCGATCTGTATCTCTGCGAAAAATGCAGGATACCACTGAAGCATTTTTGCTTCTTCTTTTTGCATTTCCATACAAAACCTCCTTCTTTTGTTAATTTCAGGAGATTTCGCCTTCCGAAAACTCCTGCCTGCTTGATTTGAAAAGCATGAATTTTCTGAAAGGACAGGCGTTTGCCTGTTTTTGAAATGAATAAGATATTCCACATTACACACGTGGAATCAAATGAATGTTAGAAAAATATGCTTTTACCTATTTTACCACATTTTTCTCAAAAGCACACTTTCTTTCTTATAAGATCCATAGATGAATTTTCTCCTGTTCTGTGCTATGATAAACAGAGTTTCAAATACGCTTCAGAAAGGATTTTACTTATGAACTATAAACATATTGTCTTTGATTTCGGAAATGTCCTTGCTACCTTTCAATCAGATGACTTATTGCGCTCCTACTGCAATAGCGAAGATCTTCCCATTCTGAAAGATGCTATCTATCACAACTGGCAGGCATTGGATGAAGGTAGTATTTCCTATGAAAAATACCAGGAGGAAACACTTCACCTGCTGCCGGACTGCCTTCATGACACTGCCCGCAAATGCTTTGCCACCTGGTATCAACACATGATCCCGATTCAGCCGGTTTGGGATATGATCCACAGATTAAAAGAACAGCACACAGGGCTTTACATTCTTTCCAACGCTCCGATTTTCTTTGAAGAACATGCAGATTTTTTCGAGATTACCCGCTTATTTGACGGTGCCGTCTATTCCGGATCCATCAAAAAATTCAAACCAAATCCGGATATTTACCAGCATCTGTTTGATACCTTTTCACTGGATCCGTCCGACTGCTTTTTTATGGATGACAAACCCGAAAACATCAAAGCTGCTCAGAAGCTCGGGATGAATGGAATGGTCTTTACTGGAGAGAATCTCTCAGAAATCAAACATGCCATCGGACTGGAAGAATAACTTCCGCCCGATGGCATATTTCTTACAGATTTCTGATTTTAAATTCTCTCTGCGCTTCTCTTTTCTGGTCTTTTTTCGCGATATCATCCCGCTTATCGTACAATTTCTTACCTTTCGCAAGTCCAACTTCCACTTTTACAAGACTTCCGTTGAAGTACACCTGGAGGGGAACCACTGTATTTCCCTTTTCCTTCATCTTGCCGAAAATCTTGTCAATTTCCTTTTTATGGAGCAGAAGCTTTCTCGGTCTCAGCGGATCTTTATTAAAGATATTTCCCTTTTCATAAGGAGAAACATGCATTCCATAAATAAACATCTCCCCGTTTTCGATCCGGATAAACGCTTCCTTGATACTGCACTGTCCCATGCGGAGGGATTTGACCTCTGTTCCATGCAGTACGATTCCCGCCTCATATTTTTCCAGAATAAAATAATCGTGATATGCTTTTTTATTGTTGGCGATCAATTTGCCTTCTTTTTTTGCCATCGCACTTTCCTCTCTTCTTCCCGTTAAACTCTACTCGTTTTCTTCGCAAAACTCAAAATCAATCGTTCTCTGCAGCCGGTCTGCACCAAGGACACGCACACGGACTCTCTGTCCCAGTTTATAGACATTACGGAAATGCTCTCCCACCAGTTCATACTGCTCTTCCCGGTACTCATAGTGGTCGTCCTTCATATTCACCACATGTACAAGACCTTCGATCGTATTCGGCAGTTCCACGTATGCTCCCCATTTTGTAATACCGGAGATCACACCTTCGAATTCCTCTCCGATCCGATCCTGCATATATTCTACTTTCTTTAATTTTACGGTCTCACGTTCAGCCTCTTCTGCTCTGCGCTCCATCTCACTGGACTGTGTTGCCACCTCCGGCAGAATCTTTTCATAATGTTCCATTCTGTCATCACTTAGTCTGCCGCGCAGATTCTCCTTAATGATCCTGTGGATCTGCAGATCCGGATACCGCCGGATCGGAGACGTAAAATGTGTATAATACTGCGCCGCCAGACCGAAGTGCCCTGCATTTTCCGGTGTATAGCGCGCCTGCTTCATGGAACGCAGCGCCAGTCTGCTGATCAGAGCCTCCTGTGGAGTTCCCTCCACTTTTTCCAGCAGCTTCTGGATTTCTTTCGGGCGGATTTCATTTCCCATATGGATGTGATATCCGAAATTATTGATAAACGTACTCAGTTTTTTTACCTTATCTTCTTCCGGCGCCTCATGAGTACGATATAAAAACGGAATCTCTCTCCAGAAATACTCTTCTGCCACTGTTTCATTTGCCGCGAGCATAAAGTCCTCGATCATCTTCGTTGCCACATTTCGCTCATATGGTTTCAATTCCACTGGTCTTCCCTGTTCATCCAGAATCATCTTCGTCTCAGGAAAATCAAAGTCGATTGCACCTCTCTTTTTCCTGCGTTCCCGAAGCAGCCCTGAAACTTCTGCCATCTGTTCAAACATCGGAACCAGCTTTTCGTATTTCTGTCTCTCCTTCTCATCCTGCGCTTCCAGAATTTTTGCAACACTCGTATAAGACATTCTCTGGTCCACCCGGATCACCGTCTCTGCGATCACATGATCCACAATCTCACCTTTTTTGTCAACAGTCATGATACAGCTTAGCGCAAGCCTGTTCTCTCCTGCGTTTAAAGAACAGATTCCATTCGAAAGCTTATGAGGCAGCATCGGAATCACCCGATCTGCCAGATACACGCTGGTCCCGCGTTTCAGCGCCTCCCGATCCAGTGCACTTTTTTCCTGCACATAGTTAGTCACATCTGCAATATGCACCCCCAGCTTCCATCCGTTCTCCACTTCTGTCAGAGAAACAGCGTCATCCAGATCCTTTGCATCCTCTCCGTCAATGGTCACCATCTGCCAGTCTCTTAAATCCATGCGCCCTGCCATATCCGCTTCACTGACATCTTTTCCGACACGTTCCGCCTGATTTAGCACTTTCTCTGGAAATTCCACTGGCATATCATAGCCTTTCACAATGGACATGATATCTGTTCCCGGATCATTGATGTGCCCGATGATCTCCACGACTTTTCCCTCCGGCTTCATATTTTCCCCGCCGTAGGACGTCAGTTCTACCACTACCTTGTGTCCGGTCATCGCTCCTTTTTCTTTGCCTGCCGGAATATAAATATCCTTCAAAAATCTCTGATTATCCGGTCGTACAAATCCAAAACTTTTGCTCTTCTCATACAAACCGATCACTTTTGTCGTTCCATGAGATACCACACGCACAATCTTTCCTTCTTTTCGTCTTCCCTCCGGTGACTTGGTGATCAGAAATTCCACTTCATCTCCCTGAAATGCACCGTTGATATTCTCTTCCGGAATAAAAACATCCTCTTCATCTTCCCTGAGCACAAATCCGAAGCCGCGAAGATTCGCCTGAAATATTCCTTTTAAATACTGAGGCTGTCCTTTGACATATTTTCCTTTCTTGGAAACATAAATCTTACCGTCAGCCTCAAGCGCCTCCAATACCTCTTTCAATTCGTGTCTCTGCTCTCTTGGAATCTGCAGAAGCATGGCAATCTCCTTCAGCTTCATCGGTACATAAAGATCGTCACAGATCAGATCATAGATCACCTTTTTGCGTTTCTCAAATGTATGTTCCATTCGTTCACCTTCTTTCATACTTAGTAGTTCCTTTTTTTATATCCTCTATTCGACTTCCGTCAATTTTTCATAAAAGAAAAACACCCTATTTTTGCATAGAGTGTTTTATCGCTTTCTCTTAGTTAAATACTTTCAGATTCAGCACTGCTGCAAGTACTAAAAATAAAATAGCAAGAAACTTGGTAGACTTCACAAGAGCGCCTTCCATAGAACGACCTTTATTCTGTCCCCAATAAGAATCTGCCGCACCACTGATCGTTCCAAGTCCTGCGGATTTTCCTTCCTGAAGAAGAATAATTGCTGACAACGCAATACAATCTATTACAAAAATAATCATTAACACAATTTTTAAAATATCCATACGTTCACACCTCCTGTGGATAACCTTTTATAGTCTAACACAAAACCTGCAATTCTGCAATAGATTTACGTGATAAAAATGGCGGATGAAACCAATTATTTCATCCACCATCTCATTTTTTCAGGCTTTTACAATCCTGTTTATTTTTTCTTTCTTCTGATAATCACTACTGCGCCGACAGCTGCTACTGCTGCCACCAGAAGTACTGCCCACATGATCACATTGGCATTGT